>Ga0315901_10000662_pt1 | contig 50426 bp, 44 predicted proteins | sample LakEriMetagenome_10_FD_203761 | JGI IMG/M metagenome (GOLD analysis project Ga0315901, IMG submission 203761) | Freshwater fungal communities from buoy surface, Lake Erie, Ohio, United States - Buoy 2 MA116 | ecosystem: Environmental > Aquatic > Freshwater > Lake | place: USA: Lake Erie, Ohio...
TTCCGTCAAAATTCGATTTTGTCTCTTAAAACCCTGATTAATCGGTTTTTAGAGCTAATTTTGACTCTTGGTCTAATCTGCCTGTCTTCCTTGCTGTGACTGACTTACAAATTTTTGGAGATGTCTACTGTAGGGGACAAAGTTTTTTCCAACTTCTCTATCACTGGTAGTACAGTTGATCTACAAGACGAAATAACCATTGGCTTCGTTAGTGGTGTCTTCCAGTTAAACTACTCTGCTAGTCTTGGTACCAATATGGCTTTGAAGACACCAGGCACCCTTAAATATAAGGTAACCATTCCAGCCACTTTCACCAACGAATTTGCTGCGGCTGGTACAAATGCACAGGGTAGTACTATGGTAGCAACCTTCAGTAAATCACTTACTGCGACAAATTTAACTCCCAGTACTCTGAACTTTGTTTCAACTGGTGGCACCGTTGTTGGCACGTTCAGTGCTGGCACAAAAGCCATTGACGTAACCTCCGCCTGGACTCTGGATAACCCAAACTCCTTTATCAACGGTTTCTCTGACCAGTACGTCCAAAATCCTCCTGATCCGACTCCGATTGCGGTTCCTGAACCCTCTGCGGTTCTAGGTTTGGCCGCCCTTGGTTTGGCGGGTGTCGTGGGCAGATCTGTTTCAAGATCGTTACACAACAAGCAGCAATAGATCAATAAAGCATGAGGACACCTCGAATACATTTTGGTCGGTTTTTTTTAAATAACTGATACCATTTTCTTTGATTAGTCGCGGGTGTCCCACACCAGCGATCTGGGAGTGGCAGGGGGGTTGAGGGCAATTAATCATCTCTGCCATTATTTTAAAGATCTTTTTGTCCTACACTCTGATTTTCTTGCCAATATCTAAGGCATTTATTGCGAACAAACTGAACTGTCCGAATAGCCTCATCAATGGCTTGATATTGAGATGGTTTTCCTCCAAGCTTTGCGTATCGACCGAACTACCGCCAATTATTATAACATACTAAAATTAGGTTGACAACTGTTCTTAGTGGTGATTCACTGTTGCTATAACTGGCGGAACCTTTCATCTCATCGGTAAAACCGAGGGTTCCTTCAAGCCGACATTTTAAGTAAAGACCATCCTTGCCTACTTTTTCCATGATCCTAGCCGCCGAAACTGGACTAAAAACCGCTACTCTAGCCCAGTAGGGTGTGTTAGCGTCAGCCTAACGCAGGAATTTTGAACATTAGATAAGGTGCGTTACATCTCATTAACGCACCCTACAAGATCGGCGATCTGCTATGCAGTGCCTTCGGCATCGCACTGATAATAGACAACTTTAATGAGCGTATCGGTTAGGCCTAACGGCTAAGTTGAGCCGCCACGATTAGATTTGAGATTCTTGTGGTTCATCCTGTTTTGGTCGGCTCCAACGACTTGTTAGACCTTGCTTTGGTGGTAAGCTGACTACCTGCCTGCCACTTTCTGCTTGTCTTTTTTGCCAATCTACAAACATTGCATCCAAATCGTAGTTAAAGGATTTAGCGTGTTCTTCTCGAAATTTATGAATTTCATCTAAAATGTCATCTTGCCACATCGTTATAATCTCCTAAAAGTTCGTAAGGAGTACAAATTATGGGTAACTCGTATCCCAAATCAAGACTGAGCTCTGCCAACTTCCTCTGAATTTGAGCGTTGGCAATATGTTTACAGTTCCATGTTAACAAGTAATCTAGCCCGTGGACAGTCGCCGCAGCAATGTGAACCGCATCATCAGAAGCTTTGGCAGGAAGGTTGCTTCGTATAAGAAACTGGGCTGCCAAGTTGCGTACAGCTTGATTGAGTTCAACCAAAGGCATTTCATTGACAATTTCTAACCTTTTCAAAGCAATCTCTGTATCTCCCTTAGCGACTTCATCTAAAACAACCTGTGAAATATAGAGAACAAAATCATTACGGCGATTTTGCCACCAGTCCCTTGTCGTTTCAATATTACCAGCAACAACCAAATTTCGGGTCGATCTGGCTGTCAGATAGCCAATAACGCTGGTTTCAATATAGACGCTTTCACTCACGGCACTTTCTGAATTTTATTTGTCCCTCACTCTATCGCATTTGAGCTTTATTTTGAGGGTTTGCGAGGGAATTAGTGCGTTACATTTCATTAACGCACCCTACAAGATCGGCGATCGCACTTGACTCGCTGGTCGGCATAACGGCCAAGTTATACGGCTTTTTTTGTGCAATGTGATCTAAAATAAAGGCATCTTACGACTAGGTGACAACAATGTATAAAATTTCTGTTAACCCTCAAATTCATTTTGGGAAGCCCTGCATAGAAGGGACGCGCATCACTGTGCAGAGTGTTCTTGAGTTGCTAAATGAGGGACTCTCTTTCAGTATAATTATTCAGGATTATTACCCTGATTTACAAATTGAAGACATTCGTGCTTGTCTGCAATATGCTATCGCTTTAGTAGCGGCTGAAGACATTAAACTCGTGTCGGCTTAATAATGAAATTTCTTCTCGATCAAGACGTTTACGCAATCACTGCGAGATTTCTGATTGATGCCGGACATGATGTGGTTCTTGTTGCTCAGCTTGGTCTATCACAAGCTAGTGATGAAGAAATACTTAGGACATCTCAGCAAGAAAATCGTATCCTCGTCACACGAGATAGGGATTACGGGAATCTTGTTTTTGTCAGAGCAGTTGGAACTGGAGTTATTTACCTTCGGGTATTACCCACGACAGTTAATGCAGTTCATGGGGAATTAGCGCGAATCATCAAAAATTACTCCGAAGTGGAACTAGCAGGAGCATTTATAGTCGTAGAACCGGATGGTCATAGGTTTAGAAAGCCGTTGCTTTATTAAGTCAGGTGCAACGTTGTGTTATGCCCCGATCGCTTTGGCAATCACTTAATCTTGACGATCGATATGATGTAGGGGGTTTTAGCGTCAGCCTAACGCAGGAATTTTGAACATTAGATAAGGTGCGTTACATTTCATTAACACACCCTACAAGAGCGGCGATCATACTCCCCGTTAACGCTCCTTGCGCCTATCTGTTTTGGCTCTGATTGCGTCCTTGTTCCCCGCTTCAGCCTCTAGATTTCCGAGTCCAGTCACTGGGGGCAGGTCGGGAGTCACTGTGTCCCTTACAGGGTAGGTCTTTCACCTACATCCTTTTTGTCAGTTATGCTGTTTTATCAGCACTCTAGGCTATTTATTCCCCTAGAAACGAATCGCACCGTTACACTTCGTTAACGCACCCTACAAGAGCGGCGTGCTGCTACGCAGTGCCTTCGGCATCACACTGGTTCTAGAACATAAAATGTTAATATTTGAATGAAACAACCAAATAGTTATCGAGCAATGATTATGGTTAAACCACAAGCTGAATCCAGCCGTAAAGTACTTCTCTATCCTGGTGAGGATAGTTACTTTGTTGTCGAAGTTCCTAGTTTGCCAGGATGTATTAGCCAGGGAAAAACTCGTGAGGAGGCTCTAGCCAATATTGAAGAGGCAATCGCTCTGTATATCGAAGTTTTACAGGATCGGGGTGAACCTGTTCCCAATGATACGGTTGAGGTCATTCTGGTATGAGTAAATTACGTGTTATCTCAGGCGCAGAATGTGTAAAAGCACTTGAGCAAATAGGCTTTGCCGTAGAGCGTCAGCGTGGAAGTCACATGATTTTAGTACGTGAAGCTCCCAAAACAACAGTCTCGGTACCAGATCATAAAGAACTAGATCGAGGTACTTTACGCGCAATTATTCGGCAAGTCGGCTTGAGCGTTGACGAATTTGTTGAGCTTTTATAAAGCACTTTACTATGGGATTACACTCCCACAGATAATTCAGAATTTTCCGGTTCTAGAGCAACCCATAAAATTGTCGGCATAAACCTGCAAAATATCATCGGTACGTTACACTTCGTTAACGCACCCCACAAGATCGCACTGAAACAGTCCAGTAGGGTGTGTTAGCGTTAGCGTAACGCACGAATTTTGAACATTAGATAAGGTGCGTTACATTTCATTAACGCACCCTACAAGATCGGCGATCGCACTTTCGGACTTAACAGAGAGTATCGATACGGTCGGTGTGCAACGGGCTTGTTAGACATGGCAATGGTATAAATTTAGCACTAATCAATTTCGTTCTGCATGTCTAGTTCTTCACAAATTTGGTTCCATCGCTTACTTAGAGATGGATTTAACTTCTGAAAGTCATTTGTTGAGAGCAGTATCCCTGCGGTAGATTTTGCTGCTTCATAGGTCGCGAAAGCATTAAGCACATTTGCGGTGGCACAAGGAGAATCCTGTCCTAATTTATGCAGAAAATGGGAATAAAGTTCGTCATACGTCCGCTCATGACGAAATCGAAGAATTTCAAGTTTTAGCCATTCAGAAAGAATTTCACCAGAGAAAACTAACTGTGTAATCCATGTAAGCAGTTCAAGATTGTCATGGCGGAGAGAAAAAGCAATAAGCCAAGCTAGAAGATATCCAAAAATAATGATTCGCTTCCGCCCCAGCATTCTTGACGCAATTTCCTTGCTAAAGAGGGCATTTTCCATAGTATTTGCCCCAAGGCGTTGCACTGACGGAGAAAAAGAATTGTTGTAGTAGAGAGATGTATGATCGTGGGAGAGAGGTATTCCAAATGAGTTGGAAAGCAGTTGCTTTCTTCTCATTAATTCTGCTCGCGGTACTAGGTATAAGCTCGATACTTGAGAAATACTAAAGTATGCCAAGACCAAAACAAGGAAAAATGCTTGGATAATATCTGCTGTTGCCTTTCCGAGAATTGAAGCTGAGTATGGCATAGCGAACGACAAGGCTGCAATGCCCCAGAAAAGCAATGCGCTAATCATCCCAAGTTTCTCGATTGGAGCATAATATTGGGAGACCTCATCAACTCTTTCTAAGCCTTTATTATTCATAGAGATGGTACGATTTTTTTGATTTCTGACTCCGCACTAGCAGGCATATTATTGTTCTCATACTCTTTAGCTTTTCTTGCATGTTGCTTGGCACTATTAACTTTATCTTTGATGGATTGAGCAGTATCATATGAGCAATCAAATCCTGACCAGAACTCGTAAAAGTAGTCTTTAAGAGCCGAGCATCCCCAAAATGATCGATTAACAATATATTGTTCTATTGAAAATGAGGTGAAGGGGTACCCCTTTTGTGTATTCCAATATTTTATCAATCTAACCAATGGCTTGATTTGATAGTTATTGCTCTTATTCTTATCTTGAAGTAATTGATTAGTTCCGGAGGGATCTGTACTCGTCCATTCAAGCCAAGATGATGCTGGTGAGGGAATCTGATAACTATAGTTGTAAATTGCTGGAACAAGCTCAAAATTGATGTGATTCAAAGATAAGACAATTGTTGGATGTGATTGGTAAATTTCTGATTTAGAGTACTTTAGCTCTACAAAACGCCTAAGACGGTCAAGATAAGTTTGTGGCTTTTTCTGGCCGTCAGATGTACTAAACACAACCATGTAATCTATGTCAGAATATTTGTCTGCTTTACGTGGAAGAATAGTACCACGAGTACTTGAACCGAATTGAAAGTGACCTGTCACCGTACTGCCAAAGTATGAAGTCAGCCTAGATGAAAGTGTGTTGATAGAGGTAGAAATACTCGACTTTTCCAATTCAGATAGAACTAGAGTGCTTGCTAAATCTGTTAGGTGAGAGTTTACAGACATGATTCTTTAGTCTTGAGATTACTTAGCCGACCTTTCGGTAAGCATAACCAGCTTTCTTAATGTGCTGATCAAAATACGATCCGTGTGAGCTAGCTGTCATCAAGCCTGAATGAACCGATGACGGAACACCTGAATATTGGTAAATGCCACCATGAAGAAATTCAACTTCTAGTGTTTGAGTATTTGGGTCGTATCCGACCGATGCAAGATTTGATGAAGATACTGGCACCCTATTCATTTATATCCCTTTGTTTATTTGTCTGTCTAACTATATATTATGCGGAAATTTTCCGTATATCACGCCAAATACACATTTTTTAAAGAATCTTTCTGTATATTACGCTCAAATGGAGCGATCGCGAGAAGTTTTCCGTACAATATTACGATAAGCGTGTTATGCCGATTAGCGTACTCTGTGATGAACCCTCCCCCACTGATTTGTTCAAAGTTTTCTCGTTGTGCGACTGTCAGATGAACTTTATCTCGCCTACATCTTCCCATGATTGATGTCCTCAGTTGAGCCTATCTATTGCCCTATTTTAGCTGTGTCAGTCCACTACCAGATCGGCTACCTAAAATTTCAGCTATCTGTAATGAAATTTCATCTATCTGTAACCCTACAGGCCAAAATAGTTTAAAAATCCGTCGATAATTTCTAGGATAGAAGTAAAGACCATCCTTGCCTACTTTTTCTATGATCCTAGCCGCCGAAACTGGACTAAAAACCGCTACTCTAGACGTAAAAGGCATGAAATGCGCCGGCTGTGTGAGTGCCGTAGAAAGACAACTCAGCCAAAATCAAGGGGTAAAATCGGCCCAAGTTAACCTAATCACGGAAATTGCCGTGATTGAATACCAACCAGATGCGATCGCACCAGAGCAGTTAGCCGCAAAATTAACCGCGATTGGATTCCCCACCCAACCGCGCAGCTCATCGACTCCCCTTTCTCAACAAAATCAACGGCTGCAAAACCAACAAAAAGAACGGCAACAACAATTATACCGATTAGCGATCGCTTGTTGTTTACTGGTTTTTTCCCTGATTGGTCACTTACACCACATCGGGGGACCAGAAATCCCCATCTTTCAAAGTATTGCTTTTCACTGGACTTTAGCCACCCTAGCCATTTTATTCCCCGGCCGCGATATTTTCATCGATGGTTGGCGCGGATTACGGCACGGGATGCCAAATATGAACACTCTCGTTAGTTTAGGCACAGGTAGCGCCTATATAGCCAGTTGTTTGGCTCTTATCTTCCCTAATCTCGGTTTAGAGTGCTTTTTCGATGAACCAGTCATGCTGTTAGGTTTTATTCTCCTCGGACGGACTCTAGAAGCGCATTCCCGTCATCGCGCAGCCGCAGACTTAGAAGCGCTTACCTCCCTACAACCGGCAGTGGCTCACCTGATTGGTAGTACAGATGACCGTGTGGGCGTGGCGATTCCAGTGGAACAGCTGCGCGTCGGGGAATGGGTGCGCGTCTTACCCGGGGAAAAAATTCCCGTGGATGGGGAGATTATTCAGGGAAGAACCACGGTAGATGAAGCTTTGTTAACGGGGGAATCGCTGCCGGTGGTTAAGGAAATGGGAGAGCTAGTCATTGCTGGCAGTTTCAATCTCTCTGGTGCGATTGCGGTGCAAACTCGTCAGGTGGGGACCGATACCACCCTAGCTAAGATTATCGCAGCCGTGGAATCAGCCCAAACTCGCAAGGCCCCGGTGCAGAAGATAGCGGACCGGGTAGCGGGTTATTTTGCCTACGGAGTGATGATAATTGCCCTAATTGTGCTGCTCTTTTGGTATTTTTGGGGAACTAGGCTCTTTCCAGAGGTGTTAGGGTCAACCACAGGACACCACGAGATGATTCAACCCACTTCTCCCCTACTTTTGTCCCTAAAATTAGCGATTTCTGTGCTTGTGGTCGCTTGTCCCTGCGCTCTCGGTTTAGCCACACCGACGGCCCTACTGGTGGGAACCAGTTTAGCAGCCGAAAGGGGTATTTTGATTAAAGGGGGCGATGTTTTGGAAACCGTCTCGCGACTGCAAACGGTGGTTTTTGACAAAACGGGAACCCTTAGCCAAGGTCATCCGGAAATTACCGATTGTTTGAGTTTTTCTATCCTTAATTCCCTGGAAATTCAACAATTAGCGGCAGTAGTGGAGAGTGGTACTAATCATCCTCTCGCTCAGGCGATTTTAGACGCGGTTACTCCCCCTACTAATCTGACGGGGGAAGATTTTCAAACTGTGGCCGGATTGGGAGTTTCGGCAAGGGTGCAGGGGTCGAAAATTGTTCTAGGAAATCGGCAATGGTTGGCGCAGAACGGCATTAAAATCGATGAAACTATCAGGGGGATTCAAGAGCTTTTACAAGCGGGTAAAACGGTGATTTATCTGGGGATGGAAGAACAATTACTCGGCGCGATCGCTTTTCAGGATCGATTGCGTCCCGATGCTCAAACAACCGTGAATCAGTTACAAAAACTCGGTTTAGAGGTGATTTTACTCAGTGGAGATCGCCAAGAAGCGGTGACAGCGATCGCTAATAGTTTGGGTATTAGCCAATTTTATGCCGAAGTTGCCCCCACCGAAAAATCGGCCTTAATTGCCGACCTACAGACAAAAGAGGGCAAAATCGTGGCTATGGTCGGGGATGGTATCAATGATGCTCCTGCACTAGGACAGGCTAACATCGGTATTGCTCTGGCCGGTGGCACGGAGGTGGCCATGGAAACAGCCGGGATCGTTTTAATTAGCGATCGCCTGGAGGATGTGGTGCAATCTCTGCATTTAAGTCTGGCCACATGGCAAAAAATCCGACAAAATCTTTTTTGGGCTTTGGGTTATAATACCTTTGCTATTCCCATTGCTGGTGGTTTATTACTACCCCGTTGGGGTCTAGCTTTCAGTCCGGCCCTAGCAGCAGCTTTAATGGCTTTTAGTTCGGTTATGGTAGTGAGTAATTCCTTGCTTTTACGTCGTCAATTTCCTCCGCTCTCATCGACGAAGGAAAGCGAAAATTAAAGCAATTACCGATTTTTTCTCGATAAATCCATCAAGCACCAAAAAGAGCGACTCTCTTATTCTTTGTGTGATAAGTTTCACTGATACAGGAGCGATCAATCTCTGTGTATTCTGTGTCTTTGTGGTTCGTTACCCAAGAGAGCCAAGATGGTATTTTGTCCCTGTCTTTGTCAGTTGACGGAGACAGGAACAAATCGGGTTAAGCGGTAATTCTGGTCAGGGATTGGCCTTGATAATTGTTGGTAATAATCTGGTGAATAGATTCAAAAAATCGCCGACAACGATTATTAGTTCTCAGGGGCAATTCATGATTTTTTACCAATAAATCGATCTGAAGTTCCGAGCTAGTGGGAGGATGAATAAACAATTCCACTTTCACTAACTGGGGAAAGAAAGCATCGTTAGGAACTTCCGATAAAAGCAAGACATCGGTCCGGCGCTTGATGATTTCAAATTCACCCAAACTTAATATATCATCGTATAAAAACCCGGTCTGATGAGGAGAAATCCCGACAAAATAGGAACAGCAATAGCGAGCCATGGCAGGGAAAAGATGATAAATTGGTCAAGGTTAATCGGTCAAAATCAGGCCATTGAACTACTACAAAGAGCGCTTGAAGTCAATTCGATCGCTCCCGCTTACTTATTCGCCGGCGCTAGGGGGATCGGACGCAATCTGGCCGCAAAATGTTTCTGTCAAGACTTGTTAACTAGAGATCGATCGCCGGAAGCAAGAGAATTAATCCTGAAACGCTTTCTCGGGGGCAATCATCCCGATTTACTCTGGATTGAACCCACTTATCAACACCAAGGCAAACTGCTCACCGCAAAAGAAGCACAGGAAAGCAATCTCAAGCGTAAAGCCCCCCCGCAAATCCGCATCGAACAAATTCGCGAGATTACTAACTTTTTAAGTCGTCCTCCCCTGGAATCGGCCCGCTCTGTGGTGGTGATCGAGGAAGCAGACACCATGACGGAATCGGCGGCAAATGCGCTCTTAAAAACGCTTGAGGAACCGGGGAAAGCCACTTTAATCCTGATTGCTCCCAGTCCCTCCTCTTTACTACCGACTCTCGTTTCTCGCTGTCAACATATCCCTTTTCAGCGTCTTTCGGAAGAAAATCTCGCTCAAGTCCTCCGCTCTAACGGACACGCTCGCGTTCTCAATTATCCGGCAATTCTCGGTTTAGCCCAAGGTAGCCCCGGAGAAGCGATCGCTGCTTTAGAATTTCTCGACAGTCTCCCCCAAGATTTACCGCGATCTTCCGGCAAATTTCCCCTAAAACTCTCCCAAGCACTGGAATTAGCCAAAATTATCGCTCAAAATCTTGACACGGAAACCCAATTATGGTATGTGAGTTATCTTCAGTATGAGGATTGGCAACGACGACGAGAGCGATCGATTTTAGAAATCTTGGAAAAAACCCGCCGGCAGCTGTTAGCCTACGTTCAACCCCGTTTAGTCTGGGAATGCACTTTCTTGGCATTAGCCAAGCTATCCACCGCCCAAAAGCCTTAAAATTGTTATATTTATCGATCGAGTGGGGAGAAAGACCATGAAAATCAAATCCTTAGTTTTGCTGATTCTGTTAACCTTGACTACGGTTTTAGGCGCTTGTCAGGGAGGAAAAGAAGCCGAAGAACCGAAAAATGGCTCTCCTGCGGTGGAATCCCCCCAAAAAAACGAAGATAGCGATGAAGACGGGGAAAAGCAGCAAAAAGACGGTGATAATGACCAGAATAAAGGCGATGACGATGATGATGACTAGGGTTTGCGGCAAAAAGTTTTTCTTGGGGGCAGGGTGTGGGGTGTGGGGTGTGGGGTGTAGGGTTTTACCGATTTTGAAGGGGTCAATTACCTAATTTTCAGGGAAAAAGTCCCTGAATTTTCCCCCCGATCACTCCCATATCTGGTACTTTTTGATTTACAAAAACTCTAAAAGTCTTAACCCACAAGGGTTTTACCATTATTCAGCAAGCCATAACTAAATCCCTAGCATAAAAAAATCGGGTGAGCCTTAACCCACCCGATCGCATATAGATTGAAATCAACCTATAACTGTGGTACAAACTGTTCTTTTTCGGGAACGTAGGCGTATTCAGCCACAATCTGCCGGAATTCTCCCCCATCGATCGTTTCTTTTTCGATCAGCAGGTCCACCACTCGATCGATCACTTCGCGATGATCCCGGACAATTTGCCGAGAAATTTCATGACAGTGTTCCACGATCGATCGCACCTGATCATCGATGCGAGTAGCGACCTTCTCAGAATACTCGGAACGAGTCATCAAACCGCCACCGAGGAACACCTCACCCCCTTGACTTTCTAGGGACAAAGGACCCAAATCGCTCATCCCGAAACGAGTCACCATCTGACGCGCCATATCAGAGACTTGCTGTAAATCGCCACCGGCACCGGTAGTCACCTCATCATAGCCGAAGATTTCTTCCTCAGCCGCCCGACCACCTAAAGCACCGGAAATCCGGGCCATTAACTGCGCTTTCGTGGTTAAACCCTGTTCTTCGTTGGGAGTGAACCAAGTTAAACCCTGGGCCTGTCCCCGGGGAATCAGAGTCACTTTCTGGACGGGATCGTGATCTTTTAAGAGCGTACCCACGATCGCATGGCCCACTTCATGGTAAGCGATTAAGCGCTTGCTCTTGCTATCGACTAAAGGAGTGCCTTCCATACCGGCGATAACGCGATCTACCGCGTCATCTATCTCCAGGAGGGTAATGGCATCTTTACGACGACGGGCGGTTAAAATTGCCGCTTCGTTCAGTAAATTGGCTAAATCTGCTCCACTGAACCCCGGAGTGCGACGGGCGATCGCTTCGATGGAAACGTCGTTGGCCAGCTTTTTATTGCGGGCGTGAACGTCTAAAATCTCTAAACGACCTTTAAAATCGGGCGCATCCACGGTTATTTGCCGATCAAAACGGCCTGGACGCATGAGAGCGGAATCGAGAACATCGGGGCGGTTAGTGGCGGCAATGATGATAATTCCCGTATTCCCCTCGAAACCGTCCATTTCTGTCAATAATTGGTTTAGGGTTTGTTCCCGTTCATCGTTACCACCACCGATACCGGCACCCCGTTGACGACCTACCGCGTCAATTTCATCGATAAAGATTAAACAGGGAGCATTTTCCTTGGCTTTTTTGAACAAATCGCGCACGCGAGAAGCACCGACACCGACGAACATTTCCACAAATTCCGAACCGGAAATGCTGAAGAAAGGTACACCCGCTTCACCGGCGATCGCTTTAGCCAACAGGGTTTTACCCGTACCAGGAGGGCCAACTAACAGGACTCCTTTGGGGATTTTGGCACCGACGGCGGTAAATTTCTCCGGTTGTTTGAGGAAAGTGACGACTTCCTGTAATTCTTCCTTCGCTTCGTCAATTCCCGCCACATCATCAAAGGTGATGCCGGTTTTTGCTTCCATCTGGAAGCGAGCTTTTGATTTACCAAAACTCATCGCTTGACCGGGGCCGCCTGGGATATTATTAGAACGGCGGAACAGGAAAAAGAGAGCGGCAATCAGCAAAAAGGGGAAAAGTAGATTACCGAGGAATCCCCACCAAGCGCTTTCATTCCGCATCGGGTGAGCATCGAAACTAATTTTAGAATCGCGTAAACGGGCGATCAAATCCGGGGAATTGGCCGGTAAATCGACCCGTAGGCGTTGTACTCGGTTTTCTAGTTCTGGATCTAGGGCCTGTACGATCGCGGTTCTGCCCCCTTCGTAGAGATCGACGCTAACAACCCTACCACTGTCTAGGTATTCTAGAAAGCGTCCGTAGGTCATGCGGGTAGTGGCGGTGTTATTGCCGATATTACTGGTGGCGGTGGCAAAAGTGCCTTGCCAGAGGAAAAAACCGACCACAAGGGCGGGCAATGTCCACAGTAAAATCGTTTTCCAGGATAGTTTCATGTTTGTTTAGTGGTTCTAGGATAAAGATTTTTGCTTAACTCATTTAGCTGTTTTTGTCAAGGATTTTAGGTTATTTTTTCGAGATTAATCCCCGCAGCCAATTAAATCTTAACTAAATGTAACGTAATTCTCATAATTCTGACAAGAATGGTGACGAGAGATTTTGGCTCTCTTGGGTTTGGTGGGTAAAATGTATTCTAAGATACATTCCTCCTAGCGGGGGGGTGGAACGAACCACAAAGACACAAAGGACACAAAGATTGATCGCTTCTATGTAAGTTAAACTTATCACACAGAACCGAGAAGAGCCAGATTTTTTTGGTTCATTTGTTCTAGCAAGAGTCTCATGGTTTCTGGGATCAGCTGTACTGAATTTAAACTGCCTCAAGGTATATACTATATCTATTGATACGAAAATCATCTCTAAGATATTAGAATTGCTTCTTTTTCCCATATTTGATAATTTTGCTAGATGTAACCAATTAAAGATAGAGTTAGTATCTCAACAAAATTTTTACCCTGATTTGACCTTTATTCACGAGCCAACAGGAGCTAAGTTTGCTGTGGATAGAAATTACTATTGATGAGGAGAGTGTTTAGTGAAGTTAACGCCACTTGTGCCACCGATTAAGTGTCAAGGAATTAAAACTAAATTGGTAAAAGATGTTAAAAATATTGTGTCTGATCTGAGCTTTGGGCGTTGGATAGAACCCTTTTCTGGATCGGGGGTGGTGGCTTTTAATATTAATCCCAAAAAGGCTTTACTTGCGGACACAAATACTCATATTATCCAGTTTTATAATAATCTAAAAAATCAATTTATTACCAGTAAAACTGTGAAGCTTTTTTTGCAAGAAAATGGTCAAGTTCTTAAGGAGCAGGGAGAAAGTTATTATTATCAAGTACGAGAAAGATTTAATCAATCTCCTAATTCTCTAGATTTTTTATTTCTCAATCGCTCCTGTTTTAATGGCGTGATGAGATTCAATCGTAAGGGGCAGTTTAACGTACCTTACTGTCATAAATCAGAACGATTTTCTCAAGCATATATTACCAAAATAGTCAATCAAGTTATTGCCCTAGAAAATATTCTTATTAAAACTGATTATAATTTTCAAGTTGCTGACTTTCGAGAGACTTTATCTAATTGGCAAAAAACAGACTTGATCTATCTCGATCCTCCTTATTTAGGGAGACACACCGATTATTTTAACTCTTGGTCTCAAGAGGATGAAGATTGTTTGGTGACTATTTTAAAGGATATTTCTTGTCGGTTTATTTTGTCCACTTGGCACAGTAATCAGTTTAGAAGCAATCCTTTAATTAAAAAAAATTGGAGTGCTGATAAGTTTTATATCTATACTAAACAGCATTTTTATCATGTGGGTTCCACAGAAAAATTACGTCATCCGATCACCGAAGCGCTCATTACTAACTTTAACATTCCCTTGTTGCCAGAGCGAGGAACTGATTTGCAACAACTGTCATTATTGCCATCGACAGCAGAAAATGAGGGAGTGAGAACAGTCTAGAAGATGCCTAGTTGCTAATTCTCACTCCTTACTATTTAGGGTTTGCTGAATAAATCTAAAAACCTTATCCAACAAAGTTTTTAGACTTTTTTTCCCTCAAAAAGTGCCGACCATTGGAGTGATTGGGGGGAAAATTCAGGGACTTTTTCCCTAAAAATTAGGTAATTGACTCCCTCAAAATCGGTAAAACCCTACACCCCACACCCCACACCCCACACCCTGCCTCCACGAAAGACTTTTTGCCGCAAACCCTATTTATCCTTGGCTTTGGCGCAGATGGTCGTTAATTTGGCGTTTACGCTTTTCTTGGGGGGTAGTGCTAGTAATTTCGCCAAAATCTTGACTACTCATGGAAAGATGGGACATTATCTTTCTTTTGCGCTCTTTAGCAGTTAATTCCGGTGAAGGAGTTACTGGAGGCGGCGCTGCCACGGGTTCCGCTGCCACCGGGGGAGTTTCCACAATTGGCAGCGGTTTTTGGGGAATATAGTCAGCACCAGTGGTACTTCTGGAGAGATGATCGAGAATGCGCCGTTTGCGATCGTCAGTAGCCATAAAAATCTTTGCCAGTCTAGTGTGAACTTTTGTAACTATCACCCATTGTCAAACATCCCTATCTCCTTGAGAAGTCAAGGGAGATTTTATTTTCAGCGATTGAAGACATATAAAACCTGCGATCGCATTTATCTGGTCGTGGAACTGGGGGCGTTCTCGCCCAAGGTGATAAGATAAAAAACTAAGTCTTTGAAAATATGACAAAGGATTTATCTATCATGACACCCTCTTTAGCTAACTTTCTCTGGAGCCTTGTTTTAGGTGCGGTTATCGTCCTGATCCCCGCCACTATCGGTTTGATTTTCATCAGTCAATACGACAAGATCAAACGCACTTAATTTAATTTAACCCTAAAATGCCTAGACCGATTCCGTCTGGGCATTTTAGCTAATTTTGGAACTGGCAACAGCGATCGCACCGACTACCCGATATCCCTCTGTGCGTAAAACCTGCACAGCTTCCTCGATCGTGGTTCCTGTGGTATAAATATCGTCAATTAAGAGAATCGGCACTGATTTGGGTAAATTTTTCCCCAGTTGAAAAGCCGCTTGCATCGTCTTTTTTCTCGCCTCGGCTGCCAGACTAAATAAAGCTGCCGTGTTCTTAATCCGAATTAATCCGCGACTAGCCAGAGGATAACCGGTTAAACGACAAAAACCTTCGCCAATGACTTCTGCTTGATTAAAACCCCTTTCCTTTAATCTTTCTGGGTGGAGAGGGATAGGAATCACCGTCAAACGTTTATCGGTGAGGGGAGGACGAAGCAGCCAAGTTTCCCCCATGCAACTGCCTAGCAAAGAGCCGAGAGCGGGATGGCGATCATATTTCATTTTAGCGATCGCCTGTTTTAATTTACCTTCATAGCGTCCCCAGATAAACAGGGGAATAGAACCACGCCAGAGAAAAAGCGGGTTATTCTGACGATAGGCCTGTAATTGTCCCTCACAATCACGGCAAAGCTCTCGATCGCTCTGCCGTTGACAAAGAGGACAGGGAGACTTAAGAAATAAAGCGAGAAAAGGTTCGAGCATGGGAAGCAAAAGTTTTAGCTAGATGCTGATTTTCATCGTCAAAAACGGTCAAATAATGGGGATTACTCCGCTCGATCGAAAGACTAATCCCTTGCGCTCCTTCGGACTCTATATCCTGTAGATAACCCCCCTGATGCTGTTGTGCTTCCTCAAAAGAAGCAAAGGGACCAAAATAGTAGATACAGTGGGGATAAAGGGAGGTAATTTTCAGCCACCAAGGTGTGTTATCGTCAGAAATTTTATTTGTCTCCAAGAAAGATAAAATCATGTTCTGGTAGTGATAGGGGACAGGGATTGCAGGAATCAAGGACAGGTTTTGAGGAACTTTGCCCCTATAATTCCGATCTGCTGGCCAAAAAGTCGAGCTTTTGGCCAAAGAGAGTCTTTTTATCGTATTAGATTAACAAGGGGATCGGTCGCAAAATCAAAAGAGATTCTAAAAATTCCCCTCAGCCAAGGGGAAGCGGATCGAGATAGGATAGTAAAGAGTTTTTTTGTAGAAAGCTAAGGGGATCAGATAACTATGAGCCAGATCACGGACACGGATAAGAGTCTTGAGGCGATGAAGAAGTTTGCCGAACAGTACGCTAAAGGTACAAATACTTATTTCTGTAGCGATCTCTCGGTGACAGCGGTAGTAATTGAGGGATTAGCGCGTCATAAGGACGAATTAGGCGCTCCTTTATGTCCCTGTCGTCACTACGAAGACAAAGAAGCGGAGGTAAAAAATACTTTCTGGAATTGTCCCTGTGTGCCGATGCGGGAACGGAAAGAATGTCACTGTATGCTGTTTATTACCCCCGATAACGAGTTTGCTGGGGAAGAACAGGTAATTTCCCTCGACTATATCCAAGAAGTCCGCGAATCGATGAAGGGGCATTAGTATAGGGTAATGACAGCCAGCGCTTTTGGGCAAGGAATCGACGAATTTAATCGCCAGCAATTCTATGCTTGTCATGATACCCTAGAGGCTTTGTGGATGGAGTCCGCAGAGCCTGAAAAAACCTTTTATCAAGGCATTTTGCAGATTGCTGTCGCTTGTTACCATCTAGAAAATAATAACTGGCGCGGAGCGGTAATCCTTTTGGGAGAAGGGGTTAGACGTTTGCAACACTATCAACCCGATTACGAGGGGATCAACGTGACGCACTTGGTGGGGGAGAGTTTGGATCTATTAAACTTTTTACAGAATCTCGATCCCCAAGCTTTACCGGCAGTGCTAGAAGCGATGAAAAGCAATCAGGAACATCCTCATGCCCACCTCGATCGATCTATCTGTTCTCTGCCGAAAATCCTCAAAAGTCATCCCGTTCTCTAAAAAGCTAGATTAGTTAGTAAGTACAAACGTCTATAGGTGACATTTCTATGAGAGCAAGATACGCAAAAATCAGAGGATGGCTAGTTTCCCTCGTTTCTACTAGCTTAATCATGGGATTAGGTACTTCTCCCCTAGTCAAAGCACAGCAGAATATTGTACCGGGTAATGCCATGACAGTGCGATCGGATATTCAGGAGGCGAACTCAAAAACCGGGGTAATTACTGCTCGTGGTAACGTACAAGTGTTCTATCCTGCTCGCAAAATGCAGGCCACTTCCGCTCAAGCTCAGTATTTTAGCCGCGAACGTCGTTTAGTGATGACGGGTAACGTTTACGTTTTGCAGGAAGGCAACAGTATCCGCGCCGAAACGATGACTTATCTTGTCGATGAGGGCAGATTTATCGCTACTCCCCAAACCAGTCAGCAGGTGGAGTCAATTTATTTAGTCAAAGATAACGAAACTTCCCCCCAACCGGCTGCTTCTCCGACACCCGCACCCATACCTTCCCCTTCCCTCCCCGCTGCTCCAATTATTAACCCGCAGTGATTAGGAGTCAGGAATCAGAATTCAGGAGGAGATAGGGTGATAGGGTTTTGGGGTGATAGGGTGATGAGACAGCTTCCCCACGTCCCCACTTCCCCATTTCCCACTTCATAATTCATAATTCCCCCACTTCCTAATTCATAATTCATAATTCATAATTCATAATTCCCAACACCGGATAAAGATGACTTTAGTATTAGAAAATATCCATAAATCCTACGGTAAAAGGCTCGTGGTTAACCGGGTGAGTATTACTGTTGCCCCGGGGGAAATTGTCGGGTTATTAGGACCAAATGGTGCGGGAAAAACCACAACTTTTTATATCGCCACGGGATTAATTAAACCGAATCTGGGGCGCGTTTGGCTCGATCAAAAAGAAATTACCAAATTACCCCTTAATCAAAGGGCGCGTCTGGGTATTGGCTATCTGACGCAGCAGGCCAGTATTTTTCGTTATTTAACTGTATCAGAAAATATTCAGTTAGCCCTAGAACAGTCGGGAGTTCCCTTTTCCCAACGGGCAAATCGTCTCTATGATTTATTAAAAGAATTTCGCCTCGATAAGATTGTTCGCACTAAAGGAGCCTACGTTTCCGGAGGAGAAAGAAGGAGGACGGAATTAGCTCGCGCTTTAGCGGTGGGAGTCAACGGACCGAGATTTTTATTATTAGATGAACCTTTCGCGGGGGTGGATCCGATCGCCGTGTCCGAGATTCAAGCGATGATTGCTGGTTTAAGGGATCGTCAGATGGGAATTTTAATTACTGATCACAATGTGCGAGAAACTTTGGCTATCACTAATCGGGCTTATATTATGCGCGAAGGGCAGATTTTAGCGGCGGGAAGTGGCGAAGAACTTTATAATAATCCTCTGGTGCGTCAGTATTATTTGGGTGATAATTTTTTCAGATAATTGTTATTAATAAAAATCGCTGCATTATATCATGAAAGTTGGCAATTGGCAAGGAAATTTAAGTAGAATACCCGGATTTAGCATCTTAGACCGCTATATTTTTGTCGAGTTATTATTGCCCTTTTTATTTGGTATGGGTTTATTCACTTCTTTGGGAGTGGCGATCGGTACTTTATTTGATTTAGTGCGACGGATTACTGAATCGGGTTTACCTTTTACTTTGGCCTTAAAAATTCTCTTATTAAAAATGCCAGAGTTTATCGTTTTAGCCTTTCCCATGTCGATACTTTTAGCGGCTTTAATGGCCTACAGTCGTTTAGCCAGTGATAGCGAATTAATTGCTTTTAAAAGTATTGGAATTAGTGTTTATCGCCTAATAATTCCCGCCATTGTGCTAAGTTTAATAGTGACGGGATTAACCTACGTTTTTAACGATTATGTGGCTCCAGCTGCCAGTTATGAAGCTAATGCTACCATGACCAAAGCCCTACGACCAAATCGCAAATCTTTTATTGAAGATAATATTATTTATCCTGAATACGGCAAAGTGCGGCCAGCGAATGGAGGGGAAGCGCAAACGGTATTAAGAAGGTTATTTTATGCCGAAAGATTTAACGGTCAAGAAATGTTAGGTTTAACCATTCTCGATCGCACCCAACCGGAAGTTAATCAAATTATTACCTCAGAATCAGCTTCTTGGAATATTGAAAAAAATATCTGGGATTTTTATAACGGTACAATTTATCTAATTGATCCTAAGGGTTCCTATCGTAATATTGTCCGCTTTCAACATCAACAATTAGCCCTACCGCGTACCCCTTTAGATTTAGCTTTTCGGGCGCGAGATGGTTCAGAAATGACCCTTAGACAAGCGCGGGAATACCTAGAAATACTGCAATTAAGCGGCAATCCCACCAAAATTAGAAAATTGCAGGTTCAAATCGAGCAGAAAATATCTTTACCCTTTGTTTGTTTAGTTTTTGGGATGATTGGGGCAGCCTTGGGATTGCGTCCCCAAAATTCTAATAAAGCCACCAGTTTCGGTATTTGTATTGTCCTAATTTTCTCCTATTATCTCCTATCTTTTGTCACCAGTTCCTTAGGCATTGGCGGAGTTTTAACCCCCTTGATGGCCGCTTGGTTGCCCAACATTTTAGGATTAACTGCCGGGGGAATTTTGTTACTTCAATCGGCTAAGTAATCGAGGATTAGCGGTGGGAATAAAAGTTAATAATCATCAAATTTCTAGGGCTAATTTGTATAAACGACTGCGGGATAAATTAGTAACCTGTGCTAATTGTCTGCTGGCTTGCGATCGACTAACTCCCCGTTCTATAATTTGTTTTAATTCCCGTTTTAATTCCTCCTCGGATAATTGGATATTATCGGTTTTATCTTTGCCCATAACTACGATTGTAAATTCCCCTTTAGGAGTTTTATTCTCCTGATATAAATTAATCGCCTCGGCGATAGTTCCTCGCCAAATTTCTTCGTAAAGCTTGGTTAATTCCCGACCTAAAACTATCTTTCTCGTTGGGCCGAAAGTTTCGCGTAAATCCTCCAAAGTCTTAATAAGTTTGTGAGGTGCTTCATAAAAAACCATCGTTCTTGTTTCAGTTTTTAAACCCTCTAAGCGCTCTTGTTTCAGCTTTTCCTTACCCGGAAGAAATCCTTCAAAACAGAATCTTTCCGTGGGTAATCCCGACACCGCTAAAGCAGTAATTACCGCCGTTACTCCGGGGATGGGAACCACTTCGATATTAGCTTCTATACAAGCTTTAATTAACTCATAACCCGGGTCAGAAATCCCCGGCATTCCCGCATCAGTAACCAAAGCGATATCCTGACCTTGGCTGAGAATATTTAATAACTGATCGAGACGGGAAAGGCGATTATGTTCGTGGTAACTAATTTGAGGGGTTGGAATATCAAAATGCTGTAATAATTTGCCCGTGTGTCTGGTATCTTCGGCAGCAATTAGAGAGACTTTTTTGAGAGTTGCCAGGGCCCGCAAAGTCAGATCGTCTAAATTGCCGATCGGCGTTCCCACCACATACAATTTACCGATATTATTCATAAATTGGCTAAAAATAGGCTATTTAGTCGTATTTTAAGTGATCAGTACCCAGTAATCAGTAAACTAAAAACTCGGCTCTCCCAGGTTTGGTGGGTAAAATGTATTCTAAGATACAGTCTTGGGGCAGTGAGTGGAACGAACCACTCCAGACACAAAGGACACAAAGATCGATCAATCCTCTGTAAGTTAAACTTATCACACAGAACCTAGAAGAGCCAAAACTCACATCTGCTCACCGCTCACTGATAACTGCTCACTGATAACTGATAACTGAAGACCGATCGCTTTTCTCTGTTCAGGGATCGCCCAAATGGGGTAAAGTAGGTCAAGGTATGCTCACCCCTGTTATTGAATTAATCTAGTCTAAGGAGAACGTCTTAGTAATGTTAACCCTAAAAATCGCCGTTTATATCGTTGTTTCCTTCTTTGTCTTACTTTTTATCTTTGGCTTCCTTTCTGGCGATCCTACCCGTAACCCCGGACGCAAAGACTTTGAGTAGAAGACAATTAACAAACCGGTTCTAGGGTAAAGGCACAGGGAACAAGTTATTAAACTTTCCCTGTCTCCCTAGAAATAATGATCATGGTAGTATCAATGAGGTTCGCTCGTCCTCTATTTTGATCGCCGACTCGTGCAGTCATGTCTTTTTTTATCTTAGCTGTTGAACCACCTGCCCTGATTAATACTGTAGCCGAACCGGAAACGGAGGAGCGCCAAGTTGCTGAAAATATTCCCACGTCTGTAGTTCCCCTCCCTGTCACCCCAGCACCTCTAGAGGCAAAAAAGCCTTCAGAAGAGAGCGTTTCTATTCCCCTCACCGTCACTCCACCCCCGGAAACCGTCGAGGTAAAACCCTTGGTTCCCGATCAGGGTATTCCCCTAAAACCTTTACCTAGTAGTGCGGGGGATGCGGCAGCTTTAGGAAAACCCCTTTCTGTTCGGAATTCTCCACCCCCCGCAGCCGTTGGTGTCACTATTCATCCCGAAACCGAGATAGTTTCAGGATTAAATCAAAAAGCTCTTAACCAGAAAAATGGCTTAACTCGGATATTAGTGCGGAAAAAAGGCGAAAAAACCAGCCAAGAATACTTGATTTCCCTCAATAACAGCCTAGATCAGGCCGCGAATCCAGAAGGGGAAAGACCCCTAGAATTAGTGGCCGATGAGCAGGAATTTGACCAAAATCGGCAGATTATCACCGCTAGAGGTAATGTCACCCTGCGTTTTGCCCAAAGTGTACTAACGGCCGATCGCTTACAGATTAATCTTCCCGAAAAGTTAGCGGTAGCGGAGGGCCAAGTGATCCTAACCCGGGGAGATCAAATCCTGCGCGGCGATCGCTTTGAATATTATTTCGTCCAGGATAGCGGTGTGGTATTTAATGCCAATGGGGAGATTTTTCAACCCAGCACCGCTAGGGATTTAGGACAAACGCTGCCCACGGATGTGGGTGCGGGGGCCAGCAGTTCTTTTGGAACCCTAACCGATCGTTTGGCATTAAATCAACCCTTGCAGAGAATCACTACGGGAGAGGGTTTTCAATTTGTCGTCGGGGGACAGGATCCCAGTCGGCGTGATCGACAGAATATTAGTAGTCCATCGGGGGGAACGATTAATCGTGTCCGTTTTCAGGCCGAGCGCTTGAATTTTGATGGTAAGGTGTGGAATGCCACTAATGTGCGTCTGACAAATGACCCTTTTTCCCCCCCTGAATTGGAAGTTCGGGCCAATTCCGCCACTTTTCGCAGTACCGGCCCTTTTACCGATGAGTTGCGGATGAGTAATTCCCAGTTGGTTTTCGATCAACGGGTAGTGGCCCCCACTTTTATTAATAGTCTTACTTTCGATCGCCGTCGTCGTCGTCCTTTTTTAATTGCCCCGGGCTATGATGGGGAGGATCGGGGCGGATTTTTCGTAGAAAGTCCCCTAACTTTAGTGGAGACACCGAAGACTATTTTTGAGTTGACACCGCAATATTTAATTCAAAAAGTCCTTAATCCCGATGCTTTTCCCTCAGCTAACCCCGGAGGTGGCGAAGTTTCGCCCCTTAGTCCGAAAGCTTTTGGTTTATTGGGCAATTTTGCCACTAATTTCGGTGAGCGCTCGTTTTTGCAAGCAACAGCCTCTTTTTCTAATTTAGATTTGGAACAGATCGAAAATAGTGTTCGTTCTAAGATTCGCTTTCAACAGACGATCGGACAGTTGCAGGATCCCTATCTGCTCAATGTGGAGTACAATTATCGCGAGCGTCTCTTTAACGGTTCTTTGGGTTTTCAGACGGTTAATAGCAGTTTTGGGGCAATTTTGACCTCACCTGTGATTGTCATCCCGAATACGGATATTAGACTCAGTTATCAAGCTTCTGTTCAGAATATTAACGCACCCACCGATCGCAGTAATCTCTTAGCGGCCAATGCAACGGATAATGTTACTAATTTAAGCCGTTTTCAGGGTGCTGTCTCCCTCAATCGCAGTTTTTTACTCTGGTCTGCCCTTACTTTACCACCGACTCCCGACCAAGGTTTAAGATTTTCTCCTCTTCCCGTTCAACCCTATATTGCTATTGTCACTGGTGTCACTGGTGTCACCAGTTATTACACTAATGGAGAGACGCAAAATTCCGTCACGGGAACCGTGGGATTATTAGGGCAGTTTGGGCGTTTTTCCCGCAATTTTCTCGACTATACCGGGTTTAATATCAGTTTTAGTCAGGGTTTGGTTAACGGACAATCACCCTTTTTCTTCGATCGCTTTGTTGATCAACAAACAATGTCCTACGGTATAAATCAACAGGTATATGGTCCGATTCGTGTGGGTTTTCAGAGTGTTTATAGTATCGATCAAGCGAAGGAAATCAGTACAGAATATTTTCTCGAATGGAGTCGTCGCACCTATAGTTTAATTTTGCGCTATAACCCGGTGTTGCAGTTGGGAATACTCAACATCCGCGTGTCGGATTTCAACTGGACAGGCAACCCCGGCTATTTTGAGGGCAGCGATGTCCGTCCAGTGGTGGATGGAGTAACCCGTTAAGACTACATGGGAATTATGAATTATGAATTATGAATTATGAATGATGAATTATGAATTATGAATTATGAAGTGGGGTGTGGGGTTTTAGGGATTTTCAGATCGGGATTACCTCTCATTGAGACTCCCTTGACTAACTTCTATCCTCTCTTCAACGTGACAGAAAAGCTCCTAAAATTTTCATGGTGTTGCTCGTTTCATAATTCAACCCTTCTACTCCCTTAATATTTGTTTGTTCATAAAGTCTAGGAGAGCGTAAAGTGTTCTGACATTCTCCTGTTTTTAGGTTCCAAAGTTTAATCATCTCGTCTTCACCTGCGCTGGCCAATGTGTTACCGTTGGGACTAAAACACACTGACCTGACACTTTTAGTATGTTCACACAGGAGTTGATGAAGTTGACCTGTTTCAACATCCCAAATTCGGATTGTTGCGTCATCCCCCCCACTTGCTAGTAACTTCCCATCGGGACTAAAAGCTACTGACCATACCCAAGACTTATGACCTTCAAAACTATTAATTAATCTACCATCTTTGACTTGCCAAACTTTGACCGTTTGATCATCACTTGAACTGGCTAATCGCTGACCGTCAGGACTAAAGACAACAGACCAAATTCTTCCTTGATGACCTTTAAAAGTCCGCAAAGATTGAGTCATATCATCTTCAATAGACCAGAGTTTAATAGTTCGATCTTCACTACCAGTTGCTATTAATTTTCCATCAAGACTAAAATTTACTGATAATACCCAGGCCTGATGTTCCTCAAAAGTTTTAAGACAAAATCCTCTCGGAACTGACCAAAGCTTAACAGAATTATCTCCACTACCACTTACCAGCATTTGACTATTAGGACTAAAAGCGATCGACCATACGCGCTTTTGATGTTCTGGGGAAAAAGTGTACTTTTCATCTGTCCTAATATCCCAAAGTTTGATGGTGTTATCGTGACTGGTACTAGCAATCAGTTGACCATTCGCACTAACTGCGACTTGATGCAATAAAACCCAATAATCTTTTTCTTGTAAAATTTTAATTACTTTGCCACTTTCCCCTGACCATAATCTAATCGTTTGATCTCCACTTCCACTTATCAATGTTTTTCCATCGGGACTAAAAGCTACTGAACAGATCCAGTCAGTATGACCATTAATCTGTTGAAGACATTTATGGTTTTTGATAGACCATAATCGGATCGATCGATCTATAGAACCACTCAAAATATATTGACTATCGGTGCTGAAAGTAATCGATGATAATCGATTGCCATATCCCCTAAAACATTGAAGACATTCTCTGGTTTTTACTGACCATAACCGCAGTGTAAAATCTTCACTCCCACTGGCTATATATTGACCGTCCGGACTAAAAGCAATTGACCAAATCCAGCTTTCGTGTCCTGTTAAAGTATCAATATTTTGATATTCTCCTTCTATAATAGACCATATTTTAATGGTTTTATCCCCACTTCCACTGGCTAGAAGTTGACCATCGGAACTAAAGGCAACTTGCCAAACCCAATCTTGGTGTCCTGTAAGAGTATGGAGACATTCTCCCGTGTCAACTGACCATATTTTGATGGTTTTATCAGCGCTCCCACTGGCTAAAAGTTGACCATTTGGATTAAAAGCAACACCACCTACTCGTTCTTGATGTCCTTCAAGGGTGTGGAGACATTCTCCTGTTTCAACTGACCATATTTTAATGGTTTTGTCCTCACTTCCTGTGGCTAAAAACTTACTATCAGCACTAAAAGTAACGGCTCTAATAGGAGCATAATGTTTTTGAGAAGGGTGGGGCAAAGAATGACAATTTATAGATATATCTGTTGTAATAGACCAAATTTTAACAATTCCGTCTTGTCCCCCACTTGCTAGTAACTGTCCCTCGGAATTTAAGGCTACTGACCACACCCAGCTTCCGTGAGCAGGAAAACTTTTGCTTAATTCTAATTTTCCGTCTTGTTTGACTTTCCAGAGGTAAATCATCCCATGACTGTCACCAGTTGCTAAAAGCTCTTCTCTTGGAAAAGAGCGATTAAACTGACTGCAAGAAATTGATAAAATACTGCCACAAGTTTGAGGAAAAATACAGTCAAAAAACTGTGAATAGGAAAAATCTACTTGGTTGAGTCTAATGTTTGAAAAATCGACTTGTCGAATAGGGATATGGGAAAAATCGTAGCCGATTAAATGACCATTTTTCAGTATATTAAGTAAGTTAATAATATTGCCAGCAATGCCGCCAATTTGTCCAGAAGGTTCATTTTTTAATGTCTTTAAACAATCAATTAGTTTGCTTTCTAGATTATTTTCTTGAAAATTATGAATTAAGTTCTTAATTATTGGGTGTAAAATAACATTAACTTGAATCTTTCTTAGATAATCAGGAACAGTGGTTTTAGTCAAGGAATTACTTTTTAATAATTGGAATTTTTGAGTTTTGATTTCTTCGGTTGCTATGGTAATAATTTTTTGAGTGAAATATTCAATCAGTAGAGGATGTATGGTAAAGTAGTCATCTTTTTTATCTAACAGAATTTTGCTAGATAATGATCTGATCCCTTCTTGGATACTTTTACCATCAGGTTCAATGATAATATTATGTTCTAGTTCCGACAAAGAAACTGGATTTCGATTAATCGCTAACTCAAAAATAATCGCTTTTTCTAAATTAGATAGTTGCTGAAAGTAAGAATTTAAAATAGACTCAATTTTTTTTATCAGAAGATTCCCTTTTAACAGAAAATCCGAGAGATTATTATGATGAACTCGTTGAATATGATGAGCGATAGATTTGATGAATAAAGGATTGCCGTGACAGACTTGTTGAATTAAAAATTGCCATTCATCCTCTGAACCATGAAAGGTGTCAATATCTCTCAAAATTTGCCGTCCAGTTTGATAGTCAAGTCCTTGTAACTCTCGGAAATAAGTTGAAGTTTTATTTCCCACTAACGATTCAAGTTCTTGAGGAATTTTTCGACTGGTTATAATTAAACAGCTATTGTGCTTTGACTGACCAATTGCTTGTAAAATTTCGCTATATTCTCGATAGTTTTCATGCTCAATAATCGCATCAATATTATCTAAAAATAATAAACAACGAGATTTAGCTAGTATCTTAATAAATTTTATCAGTTTTATTTTAAATTTATCTTCTGCCTTAAAACTAATATTCTGTGAAATAATATTACTTGTATTTTCCAGAAATTCTAGAGGTAAAGGGGGATTCAAAAAAGACCAATAGATAACACGGGGAAATTCCTCTTGAATTTGCTCAATCAGTTTACAGACAAGAGATGTTTTTCCGATTCCTGCTATTCCGAAAATTCCGATAATTTTACACGGGGGACTATTTTGAAAAAACTTTTGTTTTAATAATTCTAGTTCTTTTTCTCTACCATAAATCTGAGAAATATCAGGAATTAATCCGAAATTATCATAATTTATTTCTGTTTTAACTGATGAGTTTTCAAGATTGGGAAATTTACGCTTATCCCATTCTTCCTCAAATTTCCACAAATTTTCTTCTGTAAATGAACTCCAAAGGTTGAGGGTGAAGTGCCTTTGTCGTGATCCTTGAGGATTCGTGCGATGATCTGTAAGGATTCCCCAATCTTTTAAAACATCAAGAACATTTCTCATCTGAATTGTAGTGAGGGAAATAACTGATGTTTTTTTAGTACCAGCGTTGCAAAAATCTACCAAAACCTTTAATTCTGTTTTGACAATTAGTTTTGGGTGAGGTTTATCATATTTCAACCAGTTATAGATTATTTTATCTGACCAATAAGCTTGATCTACTAATTCACCGTTTACATACGTTAATAATCTTCTTAACAAAAGAGAAAGTTGTTCTTTAACTGTATCACTTGTATTTAGTCTTGGCATAATCTATGAAGATAATTTTTCTCATTATAGCTATATTTTCAATGTTGATTAATATTTTCTAAGGAATCTGGGAAGGATTTGAGGGTTAAAAATTTTTCTGGGATGAGGTGGTCGCCTACTTCTATAGGAATTTTAGTATATTGAGGGCGTGATAAAGAATCGGGTTCAATTAAAACATGGTACATCGTTAATCGGAAATCAGGGTCAAGATTAACTAGGGCAGAAATAGCTCCATCAGAATTTTGAGAAGCATATTTTTTATTTGTTATATCATCAGTTTGTGAAAAACAATCAAAACTACTAGGATGTCTATGCCAAAGTCCAAGAAGTTCTATAGGTTCCTGATAATATCTTCCTATTTTCTTAGATAAATGATTAATATACTCAGTATCATATTCAAAATAACCTGGTTGAAAAATAGGATGTATGCCTGGATCTAATGTTTCGAGAATATACCATATATTAACTGTTTTTATTCCCAAGAAAATTCCACCTGTTTCTGTTTTAGAGCTTTCATAGGTTTCGGCTACAATTGCTAAAAAGGCTCTCTCTGAAAAAATAGTTTGGAGTTTTAAGTAGTTTAACATTTTCATAATTTTGATTTGAAGATAAGAATAGTTTGGCTCTTAAATAAAATAACTTTAAATTCCTGATAAAACTATCATCTTTTTCTTTGAGAAAGACTTTTACTCTGGGTCAAAGTTGGTGAATTTTTCTTCTTATATTCGCTTGCATATTGACGTTTCCAAGTATCTATCTCTTGAGAACTTACATTTTTCCCTTTAGCCTTTTGCCATACTTTTATCGCTTTATTAGACTCCTCATGACTAACCTTTAGATTTCTCATGGTATCTTTTGCTTTATTTCCCTCAATTCCATGATCATTAAGGACTCCAAGCGCACGAGATTCTTTTTTATTCAGTTGAGTTAGTCTGGGTCCTTTTTCTGGAAACAGTGTTACCTCTCCATTTGTATCTTTTGCTCCTGCTCGATAAGTGCGACCATTATCTAAAGTAAATCGGCTTGTTTCCTGTCCTTTAACTTTGGTTGTGCTTCTTGTTGCTTCCCCATTTTTAATTCTTCTAATGTCGTCCTTAATCATCTCTTTATTGCCAACAGTATTCGTTTCGCCTGCATTTTTTAGATCCCGATAAGACGCGGTGTCATAATGTTTTGATTTAGGTTCATCTTTTAAATTACTTAACTTGGCTTTTCCGCCGCGTCCTACTAAAAATTCTTTGTCTTTTTCAGAACTCATAGTTATCCTCCAATTAGTATTATATTAATTTTGAATAGTATAGATATTGTCATCGATTTGGTCTAAATTAATATAAATTTTTTGAACGTTATTTGAAGTATCTTTAACCAAGAAATATAGGTCTTCTTCATAGTCTTCAAAAGGAGAGTTATCAGCTACCATACATTGACAATGAAAATAATCAGCAAACTTTTTAGCGATTGCTATTTCATCCCCAATTTTTCCGATAGATTGTTCGATTAAATCATTTTGAGGATAAAGTGAGAGTAAAATTTTAAAATCTCCTTGTATTGATTCTTTTTCGCAAAGAAGTTGTATATAGTCTGGCATCTCTATTGTTATATCTTGGGTAACACAAATATCTTTTTTAGATAGAGAGAATAGCTGAATACAAGCATCAATAATTTCATTATCAGATAGATTTTTTGAAATAAAAACATTAACAGGAAATAAGTTGTGATTGTGGGACGATTGGTTATTTAAAAAGCCTTTTGAGTTAAACATAATATTCTCCTAATGGTTTTGGGTTGTGTTAATGGAAAAAAAACTTACATAGATTGATGATAAGGATTATCGTCATACATTCCAGCAAAAAAGGGATCTAGAAAATAAGGAACTTTCTGAACAGGAATTGGGGGCTTTCCACGCATAAAGATAATCGCTTCATCGGGACTTAAACGAGTAACTTCATCGGGCATAATTAAAGGACGTGGGGTTTCAGAAACAGTTAATGCTGAAGAACGCCCTCTGGAATTAGATATAGAAAAACCAATAGGATTATTAGAAGCACCTGTGTTTCTTCCTTCATTGGTACTTAATACTCTAATCGTGGTTTTTCCAGCTTTTTTAGAGACATATTCTGAGGTTTTAATATCTTGTATGCCAAAATATTGCTGAATAACTGTATTGCCCAGAAAAGTTTCCCAACCTTTGTTATAAAGTTCTTCAAGTTGAGATAAGTTTTGCAGAATAATCCATAAGGTAACGCCATAACCTCTAAGGTAAGTAACCCCTTGAGAAATTAAGTCCATTTTACCTAAATTGGCGGCTTCATCAAGCATAAATAAGGTGGGATAAGTGGGTTTACCGGGCTTTTTAACCATTGCTCTAATACAAGAGCCAATCCAAACCCTTAATAAACGTGAATACATGGCTATTTCAGCCGCAGGTAAAACAAAGTAAATTGAAATTTTTCCATTTTTTAAATCCCAAATATTAAAACTGCTTTTGGCTAAGGAAGTGACAACAGGACGAGAATCAAGAAACTCAGTATGTTTTTCCATAGCAGAGAAAACACTCATGCGTTCTTCATCCGCCATTCTTTCGATCATCACTGCTGTTCGTGCAATTAATCCATCTGCTTCGGTGGCTGATTCCATTGTTTCTATAATCGTTTCCCACTTATCTGAAGAAGCCATAACAATATTTCTGACTTCTCCTAGATTACGTTTTCCTTTAGGAGAAAAGAAAGCAACAAACATAATAATTCCAGATAAAATAGCTCTGGCTTTGTCATCCCAGTGAGGGTCTTTTTCTTCTCCTGTGCGTAAAACTAATAAATCAGCTAAGATTTTGGCTTCATCGGCAAAATTAGGGTTAGAGGGATCGATTAAATCTAAGGGGTTAAATTGGGCTTTAGAGGCATTAGGACATACATTAAAAGGGTCAAGACAATAAACTTTATGTCCTATATCTTTTCGCGCTCTGGCAGTAATTTCATAGTTTTCTCCTTTGGGATCTGTAACCACAATCGGCCCAGGATAGGTAAGAAGATTCGGCACAACGGTACTGATCCCTTTACCCGAACCAGTTCCAGCAATTGTAATTAAATGTCCTTCAGGATTCCAGCGAATAAATTCTTGATTATTGGATAAAGATTTACCCAAAATTAATCCCACTGAACTATATAAATGAGCATCTTTAATTTCCCTATCTGTTGCCCAGTGAGCATTGCCTTGATCTTCGGGTTGCGCTCCAAATCCTAATGATTTACCTCTTTTTTTGAAACCTTGTAAATTGGGAGCAGAAAATCCTGAAGATCCTGAGAATAATCCATTAAATAACATAAAAGGTAACTGAATAATTGCTGCTAAAATTTGGAAAGTAATTTTTAGAGTAATTGTGATTAGTTGAACAGTGAGATTAAGAAATAAACTAATAAGGCTCATGATGGTGGTTAAGAAAATTCAAAGGTTTACCAAGAAAATAATGATCGTATAAGTAATAAAACTCCCGATTAGATTATTTACCACGTCCAGAAGAACGCTCATTTTCTTTTCCACGAATTTCTTCAGCTTTTCTTCTTGCTTGATTAGCTTTATTTTCTTTATCAGTTCCTTCCTCCATGGCTTTTCGATACTTAGAAGTATATTTAACGGATTCTGATGTCATTTGACCATGTTGTTGAGCTTTCTTATCATAAGCTTCAGCTTTTTTGAAGGATTCATTAGCTTGCTTTTCATATTTTTGAGCTTGTTTTTCATAATAGTCTGCATCTCGTTTGAAAACCATAGTTTCCTCTTTAATTGAATTGACAATAAGGTTTGAATCTACTAAAATTCGCTAAAATCGCTGACAATATTTAATTTTATTTACCAGAATTTCAGCCAATTATTTGATTTTTGATTTGGTTCAGGATTGATCGGCTCGGTTTCTTGCGGTTTGGTTGTTGTTTCTAAACGAATTTGTCCACCACTTTCTGTTAATTCTTGAGCAATAGTACTAAAGGTTTCAGTCAATTGGTTTAAATCCGTAAAGAAACTTAGATCATCTCGTGAAGAAATTTGTCTTAAAAATTCTTGATCAGCACCACCAAATCCAATGGCAATAATTTCTATCTCCATTTTATGACAAAGTTTAGCTGCTTTAATAGCTTGTTGCTGATTTGCCCAAACTCCGTCGGTCAAAATAATACCATATTTTAAATCTTTAGCCTTTCGTAAAATCCGACATATTTCATCAAAAGGATGAGCAGAATTGCCATAACCTGTGCGTCCTATGGATAAATTTTGAATACCATGATTAATTTTTCTGATATTTTGAGAACTATTAACAGTTGTTAAAGTTTTATCAGAAAATTCAATAATTCCAATAGATGTTGTAGTTAAATCACATTGAGTAACAAAACTTTTTGCCGCTTCAATTGCTTCATTTAGAGGCCTACCATTCATACTACCAGAAAGGTCAAACGCCATGTAAATATTCAAATGTTCTCGCACAACTGTTTCTTGAGGAGATTTAGTAAATCGATCATCTGGAACATCTAAGGGGACTGGTTCAATGGTTAAAGTCAAGGGTTTTTGGGTACTCCTTTCAACCGCAGAAACTTCAACAACACCACTCAAATTATAGGAATAAGTGATGTCAATAATTGCTAATCGCGACTTGACCATCGGAATGTCAGTAAAGACGTAATTTCCAAGATAAACACAACTCATAGGATCTAAGGTTTCCCCTTGTGTCATAAAGACTTCTAGTTTATTTTCTTCTCCTTTTTTGACTCGAAATTGATAGGGACGGGTTTGTTGGGAGGGAATCGGTTGATTTTTGGAAATAATAATACTATTAATATATTTATCTCCATTTTCACTAACAGCAATCATTCCTAAACTATGACTAATAACATCACTCGATTTTTTCACTCCTCCTAAGAGTAAAGTTTCAGTAGATTGAGTTTTTCCTGACAAAAATAATTGAGAATTTTTTTGTTGTTTTGCTTCTATATCTATTGCGGCTTGAATCGCTGCCCCTAATGCGACGGCTTCATCGGGATTCACTCCACTTAGAGGTGGTTTACCTGACATTTCTTCTACATATTCACGCACCATTGGCATTCTCGTAGAACCCCCCACTAAGACTGCTCCCTCAATATCTTTCCATGTTAAATTAGCTTCATCAAGGACAATATTTACTAACATTTGTGTTCTTTCGATTAAGTCTTTTGTTAATTGCTCAAATTGTTGACGGGTAATTTCATAACTAGCTTGATGTCCTCCGCCTTTAACCGATACTTTAACCGCTTGTTTTGTTGACAAGCTAATTTTAGTTTTTTCTGCTAAAATCATTAATTCATTAAAGTCTTCTCCCATTAATTCCACGCCAAAATCTTCTTCAAATTGGGTAGCGAGAAATTGTAAAATGCGATCATCCCAATCTTTTCCGCCTAAAATATGATCTCCGTCTGTAGCAATGACTCGAAGTTCATCTCCTGTAACTTCTACTAGAGAAACGTCAAATGTTCCACCTCCAAGGTCATAAACCAAAATTTTTGAATTATTTTGATTAGGGCGAACTCCATAAGCGATCGCAGCAGCGGTAGGTTCATTAATAATTCTAAGAATATTAAAGCCAGCTTTTTTCCCTGCTTCAATGGTAGCTTCACGCTGCATATTATTAAAATAAGCAGGAACAGTAATCACAGCATCGGTGACAGATTGACCTAAAAAATCTTCGGCACAGTGTTTAAGATAGGAGAGAACCATTGAAGATAGATCAATGGGGGTATATTCTTGATTATTCTCTAAATAAAGGGCGTGGGGATTGCCCATATCTCGCTTAAAAAAGGCATAAACTTGTTCATCTCCTAATGCTTGTTTTTCTTTGGCATCATCGCCAACAAGGGGCGGATTACTACCTAAATCAATAACGGAGGGAGTAATTCTTTTTCCTTGGTTATTAGGAATGACTTCCGGTTTGCCATCTTTAATATAAGCGACAACTGAAAAGGTAGTTCCGAGGTCAATACCAACAAAATTGTTCATGATTTTATTATTTTAGTTGTCAGGGTGAATACTTTATAAAAAGTGAGGAGAATGGAAAATAAATTATTCTCCATTCAGAAGGCAAAGGGGGAAAAAATTAGCTATAGACCAAACTAGAGTTGCGGGCTTTCATTGCTTCTTTTTCTTCTTGGGTTACACCCCCTTCTGTTTTAATAGTGACAGTAGCATCTCGACCTGTTGATAGTTCTTTAGCATACATCTCAAGCATTCCTTGTTCATTTAATTTAAAAGTGACATCAATAGGAGTACCTTGAGGTAAACCACTAGGAAGGCTTATTTCTGCTTGCCCAATTTCTGTACTCAGGTGTAATTCATAATATTGATCAGTTGAAGAATTTTGTGCAATTAACAGTTCAACACTTGTTTGATTCGCTGATCCTGTACCAAAACGTTGAGTAACATCTGCTGGAACAGGATCATTTTTCTTAATCAAATTAACCAATTTTTCTTCATTTTTTACACGTGCTTTAATGCCAAAACTACAACTTGTCACATTAATAATTTTGGTTTCGGTTGCTTTTTGAACTTCACCTAATGTTAAACCATTATTTTCGGCAACTTCTTGTTCAGCTTTCTGCTTAGTTTTTTCTGGTACATCTTCAAGTTTAACGTCTTCTGGTTTGAGCCCAAGGTCCTTAGATATGGTGATAAGAATTTCTTGATCCAGCATTAATTTATGACCATAGATAGCGGCACCTTTAGCAACGGATTCATCGGGTTCACAAAACTTAGGTTCTTTGCCAAATTCTTCTTGAATACGACGAGCAACTTGAGGCATCTTAGTAGAACCTCCTACCATTAAGATTTGGTCAAAGTCTTCAACTCCTCGCTTTTTCGCTTCAGCAATAGCGATTTTAGTCAACTCAATCGTTCTTTCTAATAAACTGTTCGTTAATTCATCAAAAGTTTCACGAGTCAGTTCAATTTTTTTTCGTTGCATATTGTGCATAACAGGAATAGAAGTTTCCCCTTTTTGTGTTAGGGTTTTTTTTGCGTCTTCAGCCCGAACATATAATTCTTGTAAAGTTTCAGAGGACTCTAAAGGATCCTCACTAGATCCTGTTTCTTCTTGCCATTGTTGAGCCAAATAAGTCACAATGGTTTCATCCCAATTTTTTCCACCTAAATCATGATCTCCTTCGGTACAAACAACAGTTATATTACCACCCTCAATCTTGATTACAGTAATGTCAAAAGTTCCCCCTCCTAAGTCATAAACTAAAACCGTCTGGTCTGCTTCTTCATTGACTCCATAACAGATAGCTGCTGCTGTAGGTTCATTAATAATACTACGCACATTTAAACCAGCTGTTTCCCCTGCCAATTGAGTCGCCTCTCGTTCACGAATACCAAAATAAGCAGGGCAAGTAATCACCACATCTTTGATTTGATAACTGGTTTGTTGTTCAGCATCTTTTACTAATTTACGGAGAATATAAGAAGAAATTTCTTCGGGGCGATAAGATTCTCCTTCGTGTTCAAAAGAAAACCCCTCTTTACCCATGAAGCGTTTAACCATATCTACAGTATTATCTGGCTCAAGCATACTGCTATTTTTCGCTTCCTTACCAACAATTCTTTCCTCACCATTAAATTGCACGACTGAGGGAGTGGTTCGGTCTCCTTCCATATTAGCAACTACATTAGGACGACCATACTCATCAACATAAGCGATACAGGAATAGGTGGTTCCTAAGTCAATACCAAAAATAGGGGTAATTTTAGACATTTTCTTGGTCTCCTTGACGTTTTTTTGAACGGGTTTATTTTGATTCAGTTGATTAGCATCAGGCTCTGCTTCAACTTGAGGGTTATTGAGTTGAAAATTTTGCTGAAAATAATCAGCTTCAATTTGCCTTGAATTTGGATTTTCCATTACTTCCTTAATTTCAGGAAGCATTTGTAAGTAGGTGTTATATTCCATCCGATATTTAGGATGTTTGCTTTTTTTAGTCCACTCAGTTTGTTTCAGAGTAAAAATTTCTTGAAATACTGATTCAGACCAAGGTTGATTCGGGTCAATTTCCAGAAGTAAGAAGAAATTCGGACGGGAGGAATCAATCATAAGAAAATAAGTGAATGAGGTAAGAAAAAATTTTTTGGTTTTTATTGATTGGATACATAACGATAGACACTAACGGTTTCTGGACGAACAATTCGCTCTTGATACTGTAACCCCATCCGCAGATGCTCTACAATTTGTTTATCGAGAGTAGAGTCATCAGTATTAATAATTTTTTGCGCTTTTTGTTTACTACGGTCATAAGTTTCACTGTCATTTTGATAGAATTTAAACCCGTAACGGCTAACTATTTCTTCAATTTCTTCAGTGAAGCTTTTTAACTCGGATGCTATGGAATTGGCAGAATTAGATTCAGATAAATTACCATATTTCTTAGTCAGTAATTGGAGATGATCGTAAATGCTAGTAATGTCCATAATTAAGGGTCGTAAAATTTTAAATACTATATCTTCTCGATAATCTTGCAACTCTTTATGAAGGGCATTAATGGTACGTTCTTTGCTCTCATCGTATTTAACTTTGACTTCAAAATCTTTTTGTAATTGAGCAATAGCTTGATGAATGTTATCAATTATTGGCTGAATTAAGTTGAAGTTATTAGGGGTTTCTTCTTGAATATTCTGCTCAATATTAGGCACATTATGGGGCATAGATTTAAGTTTTTCTGGATTGAGGGGAGATTTTTCTAATTCAGGATGAGGTAATTTATCCTCTTCTAAATTAAAAATATCAGAGGCAGAATTTTGCTCTAGCATTGGGTTTTTGTCATCTGTGATTTGTTGTGAATTAGTCATTTGAGAATTACCTCCTTGGTAAGTTTTAGTAAATTTTAACTAGCGGATAACTTGAGAGCTTTCAATTTTCCAACTCCCATCAACTAATTTCAAGTTATAAAGAACAGTTATTTTTCCTGTTTTGCTATTTTGAGGGTCAACTCTATCATTGATATAGAGAGTTTGTTGCTCAGTTACACTAACTTGAATACTAGCTTGATTACCATTGATAACGAATTTTTCAACGTTATCAATTGTTTGCTGTCCGTATTTATATTGACTATTTTTCTTCTGTAAATAGTCGATAGAACCGTTATAACCAGCTGTTTTTTGATACTGTTCACCCGTTGTAATTTTCTGAGCAATTTGACGGTCATAAGGGGGAGCAAACATTGTTCTTTTCGCTTGTAACCATTTGTTAATAAGATTGACAGCATCTTGTTGTGAAAGGGTTGCTGTTGAAGAAGAATCAGTAAATATTTGTTCTGCAATGTTTTGGTCAGAAACAAGAGCCACAGGGGAATTATTAGGTGAATATGAGGTAGGAACAACTTCTGATAATTCATTTCCTTGCAATTTGAAAGTTTTAGTGACTTTTAGACTGGGACAACAAGCTGCATCGCCAGGCCCATTAGTAATAAGTGTCAGTTTAATCTGATTATTTTTTATTTCTACATTTTCAATTATTGTCCGATCTCCTAAGTAAAAATTAGATGTTTGTGTAGGGATGTTATTTTGATTAAGGATGACAAGAAATGACTTAAATATTCCACTCCCACCACCATTTTCTGCTAAGATCACCACCCCATCTTCTGAGCTATCATTATTAATATCTCCGAAGTATATTTGCTCGATTTCAACTGATTGACCCGTAGCACTATTTGGTGATTGTTGAAAAAATTTACCGTCAGTTAATGGGTAGGCTGTGTTATACAAGGTATAAGTCATGTTTTTTAGTTTTTCTTCAGTTAAAGTTTTGTCACTTATTTGAGATTGAGGATTACTTTTTTTAATTTCTGAAGATTGAGAAGAATTAGAGGGTTGAAGCGTTTTAACAGTCCAACGAATAATGGAATAACCACCGAACAGCACACCAGCCATAATGGTTGCGATAAACACAGGTAAACCATAATTAATCCACGTTGTTGAACGCAAAAACTGCCAAATAAATGAGGCTTTATGGGGTAAAGTATTGGTTTGTTCCATAAGCCATACCATTGGTTCTAAAACTCGGACACCATCAAAAGAATTGGAAGAATTACTACTGCCAATTGTCTGATCTCTAAAACCAATATTTGAACAAGAGAAAAATCGAACGTTAGAAAAATTCAATTCTATATTACGAACAAGATTCCCTGCTCCATTATCTTCTAGGAAATTTTTGATTAAAATATTCATCGCATCCTGCTCATTTGTTATGTCAGAATGGCTCGCCATATATTCACGAGCTTTATAAACTCCAATTTGTTGTTCAAGGTCGGCACAATCCACTTTAGTAACAATAATGGCAACAGGTTGAGTAAATTTTTTTCCTTTTCTTTTCTTTTTATTCTTTTCAAATAAAAATAACATTCTTTCATAAGCGGCATCTAAGTCTTGGTTGGGTAAATCCTGAATATCAGCATTGTTTGAAAGTGCGTCTTGGTATCTTTGTCTAACTTGCTTAATCGAAAAAGGATCAATGACAAAAAAAGCTCCATCTACATACTTGAAGTATTTTTGTAACTCTGCTTGTTCATCAGTATCTATATATTCTCCTGCTAAATCGTAGAAATACAAAAGATTAGGGACAGCTTGATTAGTCTTTTTGACTTCTAAATTTAACCCTTTGGCACTATCACCCGCCGCAGAAGTTTTGAGTAAACGTTGACCATTTTTTAGGGAATTAATATTGTCTTCATACTTTCGAGCGTGTAAAGAATTAGGTATGCTGACATCTAAACTATGAGCAGGAGAATATTCTTCTGTAAATTGTTTGATTGCCATAAACATATAATGGCTTTTACCAGAGTTAGGAAGTCCGACAACTGGAATATGAGCGTTGATTCCCCCAATCCCATCTAAGGGGTGTTTACATTCTGGATTAGGACAAACTTTTGTCAATAACTTATCTCGTCCAAGATAGGTAAGAGTTGGTAAAGATTTGCTACAAACTCTAGAATTATTAGTATTAGGTAAATCTCCTTTACAAGTATGATTAAAAACCCCATAAACACTCGGCCAAAGTCGAGTATGTTCTGTTGAACAATCTGGACAAATGTAGGTGGGAATTTTCATCGGTTCATGGCATTCTGGACATCTGTAGTAAGTTTTATAAAAGCTACTATATAGGTAGTTTCCTACGGTCAAAAACAACATTAAAAAGCTCGTAATCATTGTGCCGATGACACAGAAAATAAATTGTATTCCTAAAAATAGGGCAACAATGACAGAAGCTGCTACAAAATGAAAAAACCATCCAATCATTAAACCGAGTGCTGGTCCGTAAAATCCCATTATTGCCCAAACTTTTTGCCAAATATTACCAGACCATGAAAAATGTCCATTAGAAAATCTATTTTTCGCAATTTCTAGCCATTTTCCTGCATCGTCTTTTGTACTTTGCCATACATTCATACTAACAAATCGCATGACATACCAAGCTGCACCATAGATATACATTAATTTGGCTTTTTGTGCTTTAAAGAATTTAATTGATTTTTCTTTATCCAGATAAGACTTAGTTTTAGTTACTTGAAGCCCTTCGTAAAAAACCTGAATAAAGTTCTTAATACCAACACCAATACCAGCAATAGATGTAACTGTTGCACATAATATGATGACAATTATAGTTAACCATGAGATTATGGTTAGAGTTGGTATAACTATATGAATAATAAAAAGATATAGAAGCCATAAAACAAAACCAGTACCTATTAAATAAAGCAAAACTTGCATATATTTTCCTCCTTAATAAACAAAATGATCGGTAAGTTAATCAACTAAAGAAATTAGAAATTTTTCCCATAATATTGGAGCGTGTATTCTCAAAAATAGGTTGGATAATAGGATACCAACTTTTTCTTTTAATTTTGCTTTCAAACTCTTTTTTGACCTTCCCAAAGCCTTTATTTTTAAATACTTCTTCAAGGGCATTGGGTAAGTTAATAAAAAATTCTGGCACAAAATAACCGAGTTTTTCTGCTAAATGGGAAGAAACGTTAAACCATAAATCCATAATCAAAACTATGTCATTAACTCTTTGTTCTTCCACTAAGCAGTGGCAAAAATTCGACCAGTATATATCCCAAAATAAATCACGATGTCGAATAACATAAGCAATTTGAACGACTTTAAAGTGTTCTTCTGTCAGTTTTTCAGGGGTTTTTTGAGCAAAGAATTTTTCTAATAGTTTTTCAACTTCTTCCTCATATTTTTCTGGTGGTAAAGTTTGATAACGTTGGTTTGAAGCTTCAATGTTCATTTCGGAAATACGATTATGGTACATATCTAATGACCCCTGTAAAATAAGTGTTTGTTCTTGAGAAATGGATAAGTTAGGATTTGCTAAAACTCTGGTGTAAATATTAGCAAGTGATTCTGTGGGGGTGTTAAGTTGAAGAGTGGAAAGTAAATCTTGAATTAACTGATTATAAATATCAATTTCAAAAATACTTTCAGACTTATCTTTTTGCAATAAAGTTTCAGCTAATTCTTGTCGCTCAAACTGTGGTTGTGTCCAGATAAATTCTAGAGCTTCTTTTACTATTGATTTATGGGATTTTTGAGCCAGATAATCTAACCATAAATAAATAACATCAATGGCTTGTGAGGTGGAATGAGATTGTAAAATATCTCTTTGTAATTCATAGTTATGTAAGTCTGGAATGAGCGAAGAAGATTTTTGCCAGTAAGTCCAAAAATACTTAGGTCTTTGGTCAAAAGAAAATGGTTGAAGAAGCGCATAGTAAATCCATTCAAAGACGGGAGAATTAGGATATTTTTGTTTGTAGAGTAAAGCGTTATCAAGAATAAAGTCTTTCGAGAGTTTAGCATTTTCTAGAAAAACTTTAATCCAAGTTGATGCACTCACAGGAATTCTTAATCTTTTTGATAGCTCTTGCTCTGGAATGGCTGAGAATGTTTTTGCTAAGATGATACTCAAATTCTGCTGATTACTAGAAGACAAGGTTAATTCTTTGCCAATCTGTTTCCAGAAAATCAATAATTGTTCCGAGTCATTACTTCTTAATTGCTGAGTAAATTGTTGAATAAAATCTAAAGAATTAAGATGTTCTTTAAGTAATGCAGGTGAATAAAGAGACTCTAGAGCAGTCCATAAAGTCATAGATTTTTGTTCTTGTTTGTTAAGAACTAATGAAACAAAAATAAAGATAGCTTTATCAGCTTGATTAAGAAAATAACTATCTATCTTTTTGAGCATTTTTAAAGCATTAATATAAGAGGTAAGCAAATCACTCTGTTCTTGATTAATGAGTGCCTTTCCTAATAAATAAGATGCCCAAGATAAATCTTCTAAATCCTGTTGTACATATTGACTATGTGAGTTTTTTTGACTTTGCTCTTGGATGATAACTTGTGCAGATTCAATCACTTTAGCAAAAGGCAAAGCGTCTATCTCTCCCTTAATGGCTCTTTGAAAATTGATATAATAATCTAAATGTTTACTCAAGTATTTAGAATCAGAACTATAGCGATCTAACCATTCGTAAAACTCTAAAATCTGACTCTCATACTTTTGCTCATCTAAGTTTTCTAATAGATAAATCGCCAAATCCGATTCGGGAACATCACTAACTTTTTGTTGGGGAACATTAAGAATAAAGTAAGAGTAATATTCATCATTGCTACAACGAAAGTTAGAATTTTCGGTCGTTCCTGTAATCATAAAAGGAGCCGTATAAGGATCATGGTGGTAGGTGGCAAAAGTTAGATAGTTGACATAACGAGGATGTAAAATAGTGCTGAGACTAGCAATCCAATAAGTAATCGCTTCATTATCATCAATAATAATAATTTTTCGTTTTGATTGTTCATAGTCAATCACGGCACAAATCAACTTATAAAACCATTCTTGTCGTTTTTTATCTTTTAAAAATGTCCAAACTGAATCAAAATTAAACGTGATTTCGTGGTTAAATTCATTTAAAGTTGGTAAAGCAGTTTGTGAGGATTTATCTTGTTTAACCCAGAAGGGACTTTTCCACGAAAAAATGCTAGGAATAGTAGAGATTTCTGTAACTGTACCCACCAAACTATGAGCAAAGAAATTTCCATCTCTGCCAAATTCATCTTGTCCGCTAGATTGACTACAAACTAAAAAAGCATCTTCTTCATTAACAAAATAACGTAAAGCAATGGGATGAGTATTGATTGCTTTGACATCAACACCTGATGGGATAGAGTATCCAATCAATCGGTTTAAAATTTGACGTTTTTCACTCTCAAAATTAGGAGATTCAGCCTTAATTTGATAGCCAGTCCTAGTTTCTGTTCGACAAGATGTATAGTATTGTTGTTGGATAACCATTGTTTTACTTCCGTCCTTGTATAAATTGAAATTGAGAAAAAAGCCATAAAAGGGGATCTTCAATTCTTAAAGGAGACAACCCTTCAATCTTTCCATTGATAGGATTTTTCCCTAAAGGAGACATGGCAAAATAACGATAACAATTAAAATAGGTTTTAACTTTGTTATCAAATGCAGAACCCATCCATTCTTCAAGATAAGTGCAAATTTCTGTATGGACTGATTCCACATCAGGTAAGTTTAAATAACCAAAATGTTCTCCTGAATGATGTAAAACTGAATCCGCTTCAATAAAGGGAAATAAAGCATCACTTTTAGATAGGGTAAAGGCAATCGGTTTCTCAATTTTTTTACCAGCTTTAATTTTCAATTTTTGTTCATGTAATTCATAAAGACGTTCAACAATTCGATTGGGGTCTGCGCTTTCTAATCTATCAGGTAAATCCTCTTTTACTAACTGTCTTACTGTTTCAATTTGCAGAGGATCTAAGATGAATATAATCCCATCCGCTTCACAAAGATAACGTGCCTCAGAAGACATAATATCTATATCTTCCATATCTTCACCTGCTGTATCAAATAAAACAAGATTAACAGCTTTACGTTGACCGTTATTGTCAAAAGTTACACGAAGAATCATTGGTGTTTTCGCACGGGAGTCAACAGTGCTACTGACAGTCGCTTGTAAAATTTCTTCCCTAACAAAAATTGGTTTACGGAAAATTTCTTCATAAATTGTGCGACTTTTGTCATCAGTGAACATTACTCCTGCCTTAAAATTTTTGCCAATTTCATTTTGTAAACGATTAACTAAAACTGAAATATAGGTGCTTTTGCTACTACTTCGTCCTCCCATAATAGCAATCATTTTTTCCTCTATTTCTCCTGACAGATACTTTAAGTTATAGTGACATTTTGGACATACTTTTATAGAAGTTTCTTTGTTACAATTAGGACATTTTTCTAACTGATTTGATTTTCCGAACAAACGACCTAATCCTTTTTTTGTGGGTGTAAAGACTAAACCTTCTATAGTAGGGCTAAGAAGCCCTTGAGCTTGGGCTAAAATGACATCTTCACGTTTTCCTGAGCAACGAGTATAACTACATCGATATTCAAGTTGAGAGACTTCTGTTTTTTCAAAGCAAAAAGGACAAAGAATTTTAGACATTTAAAACATCTCCAATTTATCAATTTCTGGTTTGTTAACACGAACATAACCGCCTTTGGATTCATAAAGGCTATCGTTGGCTAAAAATAAAGATCCGTAACAACGATTTTGTTCTTTTAGTTCATAAGTAAAAGTTGTTTTGTCCTCCTGAAGTATTGTTGATGAAATGGTTAAAGCTGTTTCTCCATCTGTTTTTTTAATTGGCTTCCCTCCTTGTTTATAAACTAAAACTAAGTCTGGCATTTGCCCTTTGCCATTGATATTAATGATCAGCAAAAGTTTTCCTTTAAATAACCCAAATCCCTTTTTTTCCCTAGAGATTTCGTAATTAATCTTCATTAAAGTTGATAGGCTAATTCGCACCCGTGCTGATTCATTTAAGCCTGAAGCAATCAAGGTTTGTCCTGCTTTATTAAAGACAGCATAAACCACGATAAAATAATCTCTATTAGTAATACTGGTTAGGGGATAATAACCTTTTAGATTGTATTGATTTTTTGTAACTTTAATGTGGGTTGCATTTGAGTCTTTATGACTTGAAGGAAATTGGCGCTCGCCATGAGAAAGAATAATTTCTTGACAATTTTCTGGCCAATTCCAACGAACTTGAATTTCATTTGTCTGTTTTTGACATTTCAAATTGCTAACATCATCAACATTGACATACTCTCTGGTTTTGCCAAGATAAGCATTTTTTTGAAATAAAAGAATTGGGGTAAAGTAAAAAATTCCTTTCTTTTCAATTGTTATAGTTACAGATGTATTTGTTTCCTGTAAGACTTTGCCATATTCTGATAAAGAGCCTTGAGGTAATAAATGTGTTTTCCCGAAATCGGGAAAAGAATCGCTTTGTAAGACTGCTCCTTCTCCTTTTGTGGGTAATTGCCAAGATAGTTTCAGTTGGTAATAAGGGTCAGTTTTAATCACCTCAATGGTTAAATCTTCTAGGGGAGAAGGGGGTTTTTCGGGAATAACATCAATAGTAATTCCTTGGCTTTTAATAAGACTTCCATCATAATTTTTAAATAAACTATAAATTAGGTAATAATACTTCTTACCATTTTCTAAATTTTTATCAATAACGTTGCTGATATTGATAACTTCAACTCGTTCACCCTGATTAGAAGTATTGAACGGTTTAGTAGATCGATAAATCTGAATTTCAGTAACATTTTGAGGATGTGTCCAAGTTAAATTAACTTGCGTATCCATTGCTTGAGCAACCAGATTAGAAACTTCACTGGTTAACAGTATTGGTTGCTCTAATTGGGCAGAATTAACAGCAAGAACCCCTTCTCTATTAGTATAGATAGCATAATAAACTGGTTTACCACTTTCTACCGTGTTGTCATCATAACTTGTACTAAAAATAGTATCTAATTGTTCTCCATCTTTACTAGAAATAGGTTGGGAGTGATATTTTCTAATAATGGTATAACCAACTTTCTTAGAAGGGCTTGCTTGCCAAGATAAATTGATGATTTTATGGCTCTTGTTTGCAGAAAGTTGACTAGCAGGAAGCGGTGGGGTTTTGGCTAATGCGTCTTTGGCGGCTTGACAATCTTTACAAATCGAAAGAACCTTTTGATAGAGGTCAATTGGATCTTCCCCTTGAGTTTCCAGTTGACGCACTTTTTCTAATTCTGATTCAGCTTTGTGAATTTCTGCTTCAATTTTACTTTCTTCTCTGTTTAAATCAAGAGAAGCAAATTCAAGCTTTAGCTGTTGTAAAATACGACGTGCTTCGTAATAAAGACGTTCGTTAATAGCATGATTGAGTTGTTGTTGACAATTAATTAGGTTCTGTTTTTTCTGTTCTGCTTCACTTTTTAATTGGCTAATTTGTTTACTTAAATCATCGTTAAGAGTCTGAGAGATCAATGGACTTGACCATGCTTGTTGGGTTAAATTAAGATGGTTAACTGCGTCTTCATAAAATTTTTGATGAATTAACTTTTGACTCTCCACTAAATAACGACGCACGATTGACTCATTCCCAATGGGAAAAGAACACTTAGAACAAGCCCGATCTTCAATACTAGAAATGAGTCCACAACTAGGGCATTTTATTTTTAAAGAACTTCCACAATTTGAGCAAAAATCTTGATCCCGCTCATTAATGGTTTGGCATTGAGGACAAGCGATTTTCTGTTTGACCGCTTCAACTCCTGCCATTTCTACGGCAATTTTTTTATTTCGTCCATAGGTTATGATATGCTTTTTTGCTTTTTCAACATCTATCCCTCTAGAAAAGGCTAATTCTAGTAAATAAGTAAACTGTTTTCCATAAATGATTTTTTCATGAAGCGTAATGTTATCAATTGCCTCTTCTAAAGATTGAAAAACTTGTAAACTTAGAGAAAAGTCATAAATTTTTCTTTTTTCATCATCCTTAAAAAAGGTTTTAGCGTGTCCGGCAAGTTCCATAATAGCACTTGCTTCAGCTGTTGATTGACCTGTTTTCTTGATTTCTTCATATCGGTTGCTTGCTGCTGCACACAATTCATCAGTTCTAGTGGTTTTGGGGAGTCCTAGAAAATTGTACAAATCTTGTTGATTTAAACTTTTTAAATTATTTTCAATTTGACCAATTTTTGTTTTATCTGTGTCATTGATCTTAATATTTTCGGAGTTATTTGCTTCTTCTTTAGTCTTAATTTCAATCCCTAAATTACTGATTTGACGGCGAATCTCTGATTCTGAGAACACGCTGGAAAACTTAGTAATCAAATTTTTTACCTCAGATTCTAAAATATAGCCTTTAGCGACTATACCCTTTAAATCTCCCTCAAACTGTTGCTTGAAGATTTGAGCTTGTTTTGACTGACTTTCAAGAGCTTGCTTTCTTTCTTGTTCACGACTTTCAGAATCCTTCATTATCTGCTCAATCAACTTAACCATTTGCAGATAGCCAGTATATTCAACTTTATATTTAGGATGTTTTGTTTTTTTAGTCCATTCTCCTTGTTTAATTTTAAGAATTTTGCTAAATTCTCCATCTGACCAAGGCTGACTTGGATCTATCTCTAATAATTCGTAAAAGTTCGGACGTGATACTTCAGACATGAAAATTTATGATGGGGTTAGGTTTCTAGCTGATCATGGAAGTCCACTTCATAAAAGATTGGACTAGATATAGCAGTTTTCATCAGAATAAGGTATGGCTAAGGAGCTTAAACCCTTTGTTGGCAAAACTTGTCGATACCTCAGTGGCATGAAAAGCACTATAAGATGTTAAGTTTCTGAATTGTCCCTATCATAAATTGGGGACTTTCCCCGATGCAAATTTTTTTTGAAAAGCTGTAAGTCTTTGTGGGATAAGGCATTGCGTCGCTAAGACTCTAGTTCGACTTCGGGACACTTAAGGATATAGCCAATTTTCAGGATAATTTACCTTAAGTTCCCAAAATCTAGTATTTATCGGAAACCTATTCAGCTAGACTTCACACTGCAAACGCTTCCTTTTGTTTATGAAAAATCTGGTCAGCGTTGTGGTACTGATGCTTAATCATCCACTGCTCCAGTTCAATGAGATACCATTGACCGGCAAATGTTCCATATTTTAAGCAAACTTTTTCATTATCGTGTAGAGTGTGCTTAAATCCAAAACGTTCTTTATACAGTGCTTCAATTGTTTCGTCCCCTTTCGGATAAGTCGTGTAGGAAATTTCAGTGTGAGCAATATCATGTTTGTAAGTCAAGATAGCTCGAATCAATTGCTGATAAACAAGATAACTTGTTCCTATTTTGCCAGTTCCCTTTTCATCATATAGAGAGAGACTTTCTCCGATGCTTGTTACATTTTTGGGTAACATCAAATGCTTTCCTGTGTGTTTTCCTTCACAAAATGTTGCCAGTTGACAAGGCAAATAGTAGCCATATTCAGGCAGAGAATAGGTATAACGTGCAACACCGATTACCTGAGAGGGATTCTGTTCAGGATAGGCTAGAAAAATAACCGATTGGTGAGTAAATAAATCGTCGATTTCTTTGCGATAATTTTGTGACTCAGGATAGCGATTCTTGAGAAATAAGAAATAGGATTCAATTTCTGCCGGTGTTTCCGCTTCCTTGACCAGATAACCTTTGACCTTTGGCACATCAAAAGAAAGTAAGGCTCTTTTGCTAAGAATCCAGCAGTTGCCAATGTTATTTAACACAATAAATCCAGCACAAGAAAACAGAATCTTCACATATTGCTCAATATGAGGGGTTTGGGATATATCATAGACAAAGAGAAGACCGTTATCCTGTAACATTCTTCGGACAGTCCTTAAAGTGAATAGGGGATCTTTTTGGGTGTAATTTGTGGTCTTTAGCGTTGCAAATGTTTGTGCCGTTGAATCCTTTTCCTCGTTTGGTTTTAAATTAAGCCAACAAGAAAGTTGCTCATAGTGACGCTCTCGTATTTGACCGCTAAATAAGTGATTGACATCAACTCCATCCGATGACAGTAGCCGCACCGATGTAGATGATAATGAGATAAACTGTTTACCATTGGTTTGGTTGATTATTTGAGAAATAGCCATTTTGCTACCCTTAGGAAGAGGACAACGAGCAATGAGGCTCTCTTCATTGGGAGTAAAGCGATAGAAATCCTTAGATTTCTACGGAGAAGCAAGCAAAACGATGATTTTTGGGCGCAAAAAGCAAAAGAAGCTGGAATTAGAAAGAATTAGAAAGCTTCAATGGCTTCCTATACCTATAATTGAGCAAATAGCTGATATGTGCTTAGTCAGATTAGAGAAAATTTTTTCAAAAAATGAGAATTTCTGGGGATAATTGATCAACAATAGAGAAATAAACTTATGTAGATTGAATAGAGAGCAATGAAGTTAAAACTCTCCGTAGCGGGACTTGAGCAAGTCAAAACCCGATGGGCGCAAAAACAAAAAGAAGGCTGGACTAGAAAATACTTATGCACCGAGGCTAGTCAATTTGCCAAACCCGATGGGAATTGGGAGGAAATTTCAAATGACCCAGCCCACACTTATTACTCTTATTACGCCGACAACTGCTCACCGGAGACTTTAGATCATTTTTTGAGGGGTAAAAACATTCAATCGGAAGGTTTTTTTGCCTTTTGTCGAGCTTTGAACATCGACCCTTCAAAAGTCGCAGATCTAGATAATCTTTTGCAAAAACTGACTCAAGATATCGAGCCTATCTGGGTGGGGCGAGAGTCTCTTCAAAGTGATTTACTGGAAAAACTAAGAGGCGATTGTCGCATTGTCGTAATTACGGGAATAACAGGTATTGGGAAAACTGCCCTCGCCTACAAATTGGCCTTAGCTTTGTGTCAAGAAGGGTTTCCTCCTGAACTGCCTATTGATTTTGATGGGTTTAATCAACGGGAGGATCAACAGTCGCAATCAGAAGCACAAAACTTTATCAGCACAGCTATTGATTTACTCAATCGTGGCGATGAGCCTGTTACGGCAAAACAAGCAAAAAACCCAGAACAATTATTAACTCAACTGGTTAATCATCTGAGCAATAATCGTCGATTAATTTGGTTTGATTCAATGGAAAATCTTTTACAAGGAGAAAAACAAGATGGCAGTAATCGCTTTAAAGACCCCCTCTGGCGAGTCTTTTTTCAAAAGATATTAGAAGCCGAAAATTGTCAGACTCGAATTGTGATAACTTCGCAGGATAAGCCTGAAGATTTTGAAACTTTTAGTCAAGATCAATATTGGCATATTCAGCCATTAATGGGATTAGAAGAGCAGGAAAGTTTACAGTTATTTGAACGTTTATTTCAACAAGCAGAAGTCGAATTAATTCTTCATGGACGTAACCTTGCTTACCTTAAAGAGATCGGAAAACTTTATGAAGGACATCCTCTCGCTATCCGCTTAATTTCTGGTGATATTATTGATAGACTGAATGGAGATATCAGCACTTATTATGACGAGAATAAATCCCGATTTCGACGATTAAGAGAAATGATTGATGAAGCTCAAAAAGCCAATCCTGATGATTATTACAAAGTCAACTTAATGACCAAACAATTACGAAAACAACTGTTAGAGGAGGAAATCGAAAGAACAATAGAGCGACTTGAAAAAACTTTTACAACTGCTTATTTCTTGCTTATCTATGGTTCTACTTATTCATCTTTTGAATTTAAAAATGCGTGGTTTCAAAATCTTCAATTATTTTCAGAATACGAGGAACAAGATTTAGACTTAGCTCTTTTTACCTTGTTTAACCGTTATTTAGTAGAAACTCAAAAACAACCGGGATATGAACCACATATCAAACAGCACAGCTTAATTCGCAATGTTGCTTTCAAGCATCTAGTATCTACCCAAAGAAAAGAAGGAAACCCAAATCATGAATGATTTTCAATCTCCTCAATTAAGAGTCAAAGAACGTCTCACAAGTATCGATTTTACTGTTTTTGGAGAACTCGCTCAAGTTAAACAAAAAGGGGAAATTTTAGGGGCGATAGGGAGTCATTTTGAAAAAGCACATTTTGGCGCATTCATCTGGCATTTAATTGGTTATGAACGCCATATTAAGGATAAAATGGGACAGCAGCTCTCTATTCAAGAACGGGCAAGTCGTTATGTGGAAGCATTTCTCTGTCTATGTCGATTAGGTTGGTATAAAGAAGCTAAATCTTTATTTTCTTTACCCTTAGAAATTCATGATCCAACTTCTTTACCTTTGCACAAACAATTACGCATCTGGGGACGGTATGAAGAGGGCATAAAACTGTGTAAAGAATTATTAGGAAATCTTGACAATGAAACCGATTTTATCTGTTTAAGTGAACTCGGTTATATGTATCGAGAATTAGGACAATTTGACCAAGCAAAAAATTATGCGGAGAAACTCTTATCCTTAGCCGAGCAATTAAATAATCCTCTTTGGAAAGCAAGAGGAAAAGGAAATATAGCCACAATTGATGGAATAAAAGGGGAATATTTAAGCGCTGAAATAGGACTGAATGAAGTTTTAAATCTAGCCGAGATTATTCCCGATTGTGACGAAAAATTTGAGATTATTAATGTTGCCCATTCAAATCTGGGTAATTGTTATGTTTATCAGGGAAAAGTTGACCAGACTATTCCTTGTTTAGAAAAATACTTAAAATGGGCAGAAAAAATTAAAAATCTTATTTATCAAGCAACGGCTTTACGAAATTTAGGAGAAGCACACCGGCGAATCAATGATTTGAATACAGCTATCGATTCAGAAGTGTTGAACGTGGAAAAAAGTGGTACAAAATTTGATATTATAGATAAGAAAACAAAGTAAATGTACACCAATAAATGTGAATAAGCCATGCTAACAATTTTCCCAAAACTAATGAAAGAGCT
>Ga0315901_10000672_pt1 | contig 50233 bp, 41 predicted proteins | sample LakEriMetagenome_10_FD_203761 | JGI IMG/M metagenome (GOLD analysis project Ga0315901, IMG submission 203761) | Freshwater fungal communities from buoy surface, Lake Erie, Ohio, United States - Buoy 2 MA116 | ecosystem: Environmental > Aquatic > Freshwater > Lake | place: USA: Lake Erie, Ohio...
ATTGCAGCAGCTTGAATAAAAAGTTTAACTGAACAATTAAACACAAAGACACGAATTGAATGAAAATGCGAACGCTTAATTAAGACGCAAATAGATTTTTTAATTGTCAACATTTCTTCTTCGCTTGAATCAATTTCACCTCTCAAACACGATTTTTGTGCCTTGAACGTTGTACATTCGTGAGAATGACTTTCGACAGGTGCATATGGGTACTGCTTTTCTGCGGATTTTTTACTTTGAATGCTCATTCACAGTATACTAGTCAGCGCATAGTGAATCTTGCCTATACTTTGGACACATTGAAACTGGATACTTTATCCATCTATCCGAACAGTTTTGAAGTGTATTGTGGAGCTGAAAAATTGAAGTCAGAGGATTATTTTTTAGACCATGCTGCTGCGCGGTTTAAGCTTGTAAAAAGCTGCGGAGACTCTCTTCGTTTTTCCTTTAGGGTGCTGCCGATGGACCTTTCAAAGGTAGTAGCTCGCCGCAATTCTTCTATTATTTTTGATGCAACAAAAGAGGATGAAAGAGATAAATTTCGGATTGAAAATAGCTATTCTGTCGAAGATGTATTTGGTGGTTCGGGATTAAATAAGGCAGGGAGTATTTCGAGGGGTGTCTCTTTTGGAAACAACCAAGATTTAGGAATTAATTCAACGCTCAATCTGGAGCTTTCAGGAGATATAGCGCCAAATCTCAAACTGCTTGCATCTATTTCGGATGATAATTTACCCATACAGCCAGACGGAAACACAAGTAAACTGCAGGAGTTTGATCAGGTTTTTATTCAGATCTACAATGATCGATTGAAACTCATCGCTGGGGATTTCTGGCTGAGTAAGCCAAAAGGATATTTTCTTACCTATAAGAAAAGAGCACAGGGATTGACAGCCAATTACCGCTGGTCGAATGACACGTTGAAGGTCTGGAAAACAGAAGTAAGTGGAGCGCTTTCAAAAGGAAAATTCGCCCGTCAAATAATAGAGGGTGTTGAGGGGAATCAGGGTCCTTATCGCTTGCGAGGGAATGAGAATGAACCTTTCATTATTGTTTTGGCAGGAACTGAAAGAGTGTACATTGATGGTAAGCTGTTAGAGCGTGGTCAAGAATTTGATTATACCATCGACTACAATTCTGCTGAAGTCGTTTTTACGTCGCGTAACTTGATTACCAAAGATTCGCGTATTGTTGTAGAATTTCAATATTCCGATCAGAATTATGCGCGATCATTGGTGCAGACTTCTACTACATACACATCTAAAAAACTTGATTTCTGGCTCAATGCCTATTCTGAGCAAGATGCAAAGAATCAAACCCTTCAGCAAGAGCTTTCATTTTCTCAAAAATTATTGCTTTCTCAAATTGGAGATTCACTCGATCTAGCGGCAACAAATAGTATTGATTCCATTGGCTGGTATGAAAATCAAGTGCTTTACAAAATGATTGATTCGTTGGGCTATGATTCGGTATTGGTGAGTTCTGTTAATCCTGACTCTGCTGTATACCGTGCGGTGTTTACGTATGTTGGGCCTGGAAAAGGAAACTATGTGTTCAATAATTTCAATGCTTTAGGGAAAGTCTTTTTGTGGGTTGCACCAATTGCAGGGCTACCACAAGGGGATTACAATCCATCTCGCTTGATCATTACACCAAAACAAAAGCAGCTCGTCAGTAGCGGATTTACATACAGAATTCGAAAAAATCTTGTGCTCGAATCAGAACTTGCCTATTCCGGTAATGACCTCAATACTTTTTCTGTAAAAGATAGTGGAAACGACAAAGGTTTTGCCCAACGAACAAAATTAATCGGTGTGATTCCTTTGAGTCGTGATTCCTTGCCCCGTTGGCAATTAGAAACAAAGGCCGAGATTGAAGCACTTGATAGAAACTTTGTGCCCATAGAGCAATACCGTGCTGTTGAATTTGATCGTGACTGGAACACCAGAAACAAAGGTTTTACAGGAAACCAAGTGGCATCTGCGCTAGGGGCGAATTTTAAAAATAGTTCCTTCGGCAACTTGAATTTCGAAGGGCAATATTTTCAGATAGGCAATGATTACAAAGGAATTCGTTCAGCAACAGATGGAAAATGGAAACAAAATGGTTTTTCGGCAAAATGGGATGGAAGCTACCTTTCAGGTGAAACTGACCGAAGAAATGAATTTTTAAGGCATCGAGCAGAGTTTTCGAAGGATTTCAACTATTTGAAAGTTGGTTTTATCGACGACCATGAATTGAATCGTTTCACAGGGGGACAATTGGCACTTGAAACGAATAGTTACCAGTTTTTTGATTACCAGTTTTACCTTTCCAATGGCGACTCTATCAAAAACTTGTACAAGCTTTTTTACCGCGAGCGTTATGATCAGCGCTCAGATAGCTTGACACTTACACCCGTTGCTAAAGCCAGAACAGCGGGAGGAGAAATCCGTTTGACGGAGCTAAAAAATCAAACATTGAATATTGTTACGAGTTACAGAGAACTTCGAGTCTTGAACCCAACCTTATTAAATCAAACACCTGAAAACAATGTTGTTGGTCGAATTGATCATGAATTACGACTTTTTAAAAGTGCTTTTACCTGGAATAATTTTTACGAAGTTGGCTCCGGTTTAGAATTGAAAAGAGAATTTCTTTACATACAAGTAAATGATGGTCAAGGGGTCTATACCTGGATTGACTACAATGGTGATGGGGTAAAAGATTTAAATGAATTTGAAATTGCGCAATTCGTTGATCAAGCAAGTTATATTCGGGTATTTACTCCAAGTAATGAATACATGAAAACCTATTCCAATGAATTGAATCAATCGATTTATTGGCGACCTGAACGCATTTGGGCATCAAAAAAGGGATTCAAAAAATTACTTTCACGCTTTTCAGACCAAGCGAGGATAAGAATCAATCGAAAAACAAATTTGTTTAATGGTGTGGATGCATTCAACCCTTTTGCACTTCAAATCAGGGATACCAATTTAATTTCGAGTAATTACAATTTGAAAAACTCCCTGTTTTTTAATCGGACATCAAGTGTTTTTGGCGCCGAATATAATTTTCAGGACTTACGCACTAAAACGCTTCTGGCAACCGGCTTCGATTCAAAATCAAATTTATACCATGAACTTTCCTTTCGTTGGAACATTAAAAAAGTAATCACAATTGAAGCAAAAGGCCAGCAAGGGACGAAAGATTCGCAGGCTGATTATACATCGGGAAGAAATTACTCCCTCAATTATTTCTTCGTTCAGCCAAGTTTGATCTACCAACCGACGACGACCTTTCGAATTTCGTTAGATGTTCGTTATGCGGAAAAACAGAACACTATACAATATGGAGGAGAACTTGGTTTGTTGCGCGAAATAGGCTCTACATTCAAGTACAATCAAGCTGAAAAAGGAAGCTTACAAGGAAGTTTGAAAATGGTAAATATCAGCTACAATGGAAATCAAAATTCTGCCTTGGGTTTTGAAATTCTTGAAGCTCTTAAACCTGGAATTAATTATACATGGAACTTAGGTTATCAGCGTTCTGTTTCAAAAAATCTTCAGTTATCCTTACAATACAATGGAAGACAATCACAAAATAGCCGAACAATTCACAGTGGAGGGATGGAACTCAGGGCTTTTTTCTAGTCGCTGATTTGTGCATTTGATAAACCATTCCATCCGAAAGACCAATCTTTGGAACAATGATTTTTTTGCTTTTTAGTTCCTCTAAAATATAGATATAGATATTTAAAGCAGGCACAATTACATCAGCTCTATCAGGCTTCAATTGATACACATCCACGCGTTCCTCAACACTCATTGTATTCAGTTCTTCACGCAATGATTTCATTTCTTTCAATGAAAGTGATTCCATGTGACCAGCACCAAGCAGTTTATGCACTTTATTGATATTTCCGCCTGTACCATAAATATGATGCGGTGATTTTAAATCAACATGTTGTGCTATCCAATCGTGTATTTCTAACCAAATACTATGCTTAACTTTTTCCTTTAGCAAACGAAGTGTGCCGATTTCAAAAGATTTTGATGCGACTCTTTCACCTCCTTCAAAAACGCTTACCTCGGTGCTGCCTCCACCCACATCGATGACAATAAATGGCATTGTTTTATCAAAATCCAAAAGGAAAAATGTACCAAAGATTAATTCAGCTTCTTCATCACCGCTAATTACTTCAACTTCAACATTAGTAGCTTCTCGAATTTTATCAATGATTTTTGCAGAATTGGTTGCCTCACGCATAGCAGATGTTGCTACGGCACGCAATTGAGTCACTTCGAAAATTTCTGAAATGAGCTTAAACGCTTGAATCGTTTTAACAAAATCCTCGGATTTTTTTTTCGAGATTTTACCAGAAGTAAACACCTCTTCCCCGAGTCTCAAGGGTACACGAGTATAGGAAATCTTTTTTACAAAGGAATGCCCACCAATCGTCTCAACCTCTCCCACAAGAAGTCGTGCAGCATTCGTTCCGATATCGATGGCGCCGTATTTCATGCCCCAAAGTTATTTCTTTCGGAAGAAGATTTTAATTGGAACTCCACAGAAATCAAAATTTTCTCTCAATCTGTTCTCCAAGAAACGTTTGTATGAGTCTGGAATATACTGCGGTAAGTTGCAGAAAAACGCAAAAGCGGGCGCGTGTGTTGGCAATTGTTGCACATATTTAATGCGAATGTACTTTCCTTTCATTGCCGGTGGTGGAGTTGCTTGAATGATTTCAAGCATCAATTCATTCAATTTAGAAGTCGGTATTTTTTTCGTGCGATTTTCATGCACCAGCATTGTAGCCTCTAATGCTTTATGAATTCGCTGCTTGTTGATCGTCGAAGTAAAAATGATTGGAACATCATTGAAGGGAGCCAATTGTTTTCGGATATTTTCCTCATACTTCATCATTGTATTCTGATCTTTTTCAACAAGGTCCCACTTGTTAATTAATACGACTACTCCTTTGGAATTCTTTTCAATGATGTAGAAAATATGTAAATCTTGCTTTTGAAGTCCTTCTTCTGCATCGATCATGAATATGCACACATCAGAATTTTCAATGGTTCTAACAGAACGCAAAACAGAGTAGTATTCAATGTCTTCGGTGACTTTCGCTTTTTTTCTGATTCCTGCTGTATCGATCAAAAGGAAGTCGAATCCAAATGCTTTGTACCGTGTATTGATTGCATCTCGTGTAGTACCAGAAATATTCGTAACAATATTACGGTCTTCACCCGTTAAAGCGTTCACTAGTGATGATTTCCCAACGTTTGGACGCCCAACGATAGCAATGCGCGGAAGGTCTTCTTTCTCGTTTGCCGAATCATCTTCTTTATCGAAATGTTTGACAATTTCATCAAGTAATTCTCCTGTTCCACTTCCGTTCGTTGCGGATACATCAAAGACATCACCTAAGCCAAATTGATAAAATTCTGATGAAAGTCCAACCCTGTCTGTATTGTCAACTTTGTTGGCCACAATATAGATGGGTTTCTTAGTTTTGCGCAATAATGAAGCAACTGTTTCATCAAGATCAATGATTCCAGCCATAACGTCTACCATAAAAACGATAACAGTAGCTTCTTGAACGGCGATTTCGACTTGTTTTCTGATTTCCGCCTCGAAAATGTCGTCAGATCCTTTGATGTAACCACCTGTGTCGATAACTGAGAACTGTATTCCGTTCCAATCACCTTTTCCGTACAAACGGTCACGGGTTACACCACTTACTTCTTTAACGATCGCATTGCGTGACTCCGTCAGGCGGTTGAACAAGGTTGATTTTCCTACGTTCGGGCGACCTACTATTGCTACTATATTACTCATATGTGTGAACAAGGAGCAAGGAGCAAGGAGCAAGGAACTCGACTTTCGTCTTTGTTCTTTGTTCTTTGTTCTTTGCTCAAATCAATATCCGTATTTCTTTAATTTGTTTTCTGTTGATCTCCAGTCTTTGTCGACTTTCACGAAAGTTTCCATGAATACTTTTTGATCAATGAATTTTTCTATTTCTTTTCGTGCTTCACGACCAATTTTCTTGAGCATTTCCCCCCCTTTTCCAATGATGATACCTTTTTGTGAATCACGTTCTACGATAATTAATGCACGAATTCTTGTGATGTCCGGTTCTTCACGGTATTCTTCAATTTCTACCTGGCAGCTGTAGGGAACTTCTTTTTCACAAAAGAGGAATATCTTTTCGCGAATAATCTCGGAAACAAAAAAGCGCATCGGTCTGTCCGATAATTCTTCTTTGTCAAAATAAGCTGGACTTTCGGGCACTAATTCGAGGATTTTTTCCCAAACAGCTTGAACGTTAAAGTCATGCAAGGCAGAAATAGGATAAATCTGCGCGTTAGGCAATTGTTCTTGCCAATAGCCAATTCTTTCCATTACCTTCTCTTGATCACTTAAGTCGATTTTATTGATCAAACAAATCACAGGAACGCGAATCTTCTTGATTTTCTCGAGTGTTTCCTCGTGATTCATTTTGTTTTCGCGGGTATCTGTAATGAAAATCAAAACATCGGCATCTTTCAGCGAAGCGTTGACATATTCCATCATCGCCTCATGAAGCTTATAGGCTGCATTTACGACGCCGGGCGTATCAGAAAAAACAATTTGGTAATTTTCATCGTTGACAATCCCTAAGATGCGGTGGCGAGTTGTTTGCGCTTTTGAAGTAACGATTGAAAGTTTTTCACCCACCAATCGATTCATTAACGTCGACTTACCAACGTTTGGACTCCCAACTATATTTACAAAACCTGATTTGTGCGACATTTCCTGCTATTCGGGTGCAAAGAAACGAATTTTTCAAGGGGTATGCAAATTACCTTTAGTATCAGGAAATCAGTAAGAAATTTCAACGGCAGCTCTAAACTTACTGGTCGAACCTTTAAATGACGGAGGGTTGTAAATATTTAAACATTCACAACTTATATTTGAACTTTATTGCTACATTTAAAATTCATAAATAATAACGAATAATGAAGAATTGGATTTTTGTATTGTTAAGTGTCGGTTTACTTTATTCTTGTAGTGGCGAAAAAAGAACGAAGACTTTTAAGTTGGAAAACGTTGAATTCGTTTATTCCGGGCCAATTTTTGAAGGGTCGAATCCTGCGCAGTATGTTGCGAGCATCGATTTGAAAAGTATTCTAAAAGACGATTATACTGAGGGTGTAGAAGTGGATAATGCATCCTTAAAAAGTGCCTTGGTTAGGCCTTCTGAAGCTGATAATTTCAGTGAAATAAATGCACTCGTTCTTAGTTTAGCTTGCGACAATCCTGATCTTCAAATGCAAGAGTTGGCTGTTGTTAATCCAATTCCGAAAGGATCTAAAAAAGTTAAATTGAAACCATCTCCAACGGCAGATGCCACTTATTTTTTTGGAGAAAAAAAGATATATGTGGTCCTCGATGCTTCCTTCTCAAAGGATGTAGATAGGAATGTTGTTTTATTGGGTTCCTTCGAGTTTGAATTAACCTACTAAATAGGATTGAGATCCTCAATTTTTAAATAGAAGAAGTCAAATTATAATTCATTCGTTTATGAAAAAAATATTTTTTTTATCAGTCTTATCTTTAAGTGTTGTGTTATGTTCCTCATTTGTTTTTAAGGATTCAGGGGGAGATCGTTTGTTAGGCCTTTGGGAGCCAAGCAATGGAAGAGCCCGAGTAAAGGTTGAAAAAATTGGGTCTAAATATTATGGGAAAATTGTTTGGTTAAAAGAGCCGATAGACCCTGCGACAAAACAACCTAAAACGGATAAAAACAACCCAGATCCAAATCTTCAAAAGATTCCTCTGAAAGGTTACAGGATGCTGAAAGACTTTGTATACAAAGGTGAAGATGAATGGTCTGATGGTACAATTTACGATCCATTAAACGGCAGCACCTATTCATGCATCATCAAAATGACAGATCCAAACACACTTAGTATTCGCGGTTATATTGGTGTATCCGCGTTGGGAAGAACCGATGTTTGGAAGCGATTGTCAGTAAAAAATTAATTGAAATGAACGTTCGGTATTCTTTCTCTCAGCATTGTCTGGTTCCGGCTGTATTTATTTTTTTTGCACTGATACCATTCATGTCTCTTTCTCAAACGGATCAGGTCGATTCAACAGACACTTCAATTGTCGAAGAGGAAGATTTTAGTCAGTATGATAATATCGAATTTGCAGGAGAAGGAGTTAAGCGTTTTTGTAGCCCTAAAATTGAAGGTTTGAGTCCGGCAAAACTTATCAGTTTTGGTTATGATTATCAGTTTGGTTACACTATTGAAGCTGATTCTTTGCGATCAAATCAGCAACTTACCTCTGATGTTATGAATCAGCTTAATCCTCAAAATGCAGAAATTCTAAGGTCTCATGGAATGAGGTTTTCTTTTAACATTCCTGTCATTTCAAAGAATAACTTGGTTTGGCAACTAGGCGGAAATTATTGGGAGCAGCGCTACGATTTTAAAACACCAGATTCTTTGACAAATCCTTTACTTAAGACCCTTGACGAAAATGGTTTACGAACTTCTGGCTTGAATACAACACTTTTTAAACCGCTCAACGAGAAAAGCTTTTTGTTATTTCAGGGTTCTGCCGATTACAGCGGTAATTATTCGATAAAATCATTAATGCCCTTGTCCTTTTTAAAATATTCAGCGGCTTTGATTATAGGAAAACGGCCCACTGAGAGAAAACAATGGGGAGTCGGTCTAGCCAGAACCTACAGAGTGGGAGAAATAAACTATGTTCCATTAATTCTCTATAATTCAACTGATGTTGCTAATAAATGGGGAACTGAAATTCTGTTTCCTGCTCGTGCCCATGTTAGAAGAACTTTAAATAGTAGAAACATGCTTTTTGCTGGCTATGAACTTGAAGGTCAAAGTTATCGTTTATTTGACACCACTGCTGTCGAGGGATACAACTTGAGAAAGGATGACCTCGAGATAAGAAGAGGGGAAATTCGACTCAGACTAATGTATGAGTTTTCTATCAAAAAGTTTATTTGGATGTCTGTACAAGCAGGTTATCGAATTAATTATAGATTTGACGTTGACCGTCTTGTTGCAGGTAAGGAGAATTATCGGGCATTTGGATTAATAGAAAAGCCGCCATATGTAATGATAAATCGTTTGACAAATCCCTTGTACTTTAACATAAGTATTAACTTGGTAAGTCCTTGATTGTAAGTTATATTGACTTATAAAATAAAAGGATGTCTTCGGTAAGTTATATTTCAAAAGATGAAGTACAATTTAGCAGTAAGAAATAGCCACCTTTTCTCAGTATAGGATTGCATAGTTTAAAATTTCGTTGATGTAAAAACGAATTTTTCAAGGGGTACGCAAATTGCTTACAGCGAGCGGTACCATTGTACCATCGGAATAGGGAAGGGTAGTAGGTCTCCATCGTATGAGATTCCTGAAAATCCAAATTGAAATGCTTTGCCCTCTGATTGATGCCATCGAATACCTGGAATAAAAAGCCCAAATCCTGGTTTGCGATCTTCAATTGTAGTTGTAACTAATTGGTTTTCATAATTTCCAGTGTTTGGATTGTAAACATAGTTCAGAGTTTGTTCAGTGTGTGTTTTTGTCGTCCCTTTTATGACAATAAATGAATCGAAAACCAAGCTAATTCTAGAACTCACTTTTATCATACCTGCGATGGAGGTGATGGCGCGTCCATCAGTATCACCACTGTCCCAAACTACACCATATCCACCAGAAACAGAAAGATTTGCTCTTCGATCGCCAACTGAAATTGTGCCAAATGGAAGTGCACCGCCCGCATTGCTGTCTCTACCTAAAAGAGAAATCCATGATGTAGTGCCTACCATAGTACCAACAGCAAATTGAAATTTATGACCCAAATCGAAACTGTATTTTGCGGTGCCAATTATTGGAACAGCTAACCAACTTGTCATAACACCAAGTCCAAAGTGATTTGTTACCGCAAATTGAAAATCTGGCCCGAATAAGTTCCATTGCACATAGTTTTGGCCCTTCTTCATAGGCAAACCATTCGTCGTAATGAAATAGCGGGTCGAAAAACGGTCTTCTCCAATGAATTCCCCTTTTTGTGAAAGATCTTCGTCTTTGACAGCAATAATTTCTTTAACGATGTATTGTGGCACAATGATTACTCTATTGTCACGCATTTGAATGGAAAGTTCTCTTTCATTCTCTTTTAAGATATGACCTATTAGTTCACCCCCATCCGTTTTAATAATGCGATAAAGCAACGTGTCTGAATGTTGATGAGGTTCCTGAGAAAAAAAAGCTGGGCATTGACTTAAAAGCAATAGAATCAAAAGGTATTTCATGGTGTTCGTTTTTTTCTTGAAACTAATTTCGAACATTGATATCTCGCTTATTATATCTACGAATAGAGAATTAAATTAAGCAGACAAGGTGTTTTTGGAGAATTTAATACTTCCAACCACTTTCAATCAAACAAATGTTGTCCGTTGCTTTTTAAATTTCCAATTGGTTATATTTTGAGGTTGAAATGTTGATATTTGTGATAAAACGTTTAAAAATGAACAAAAGATGAATAAATGGTGATAGTTCAATTAAGTCATTTTTAACGAGGTACTGGTATGTCAAAAAATGCAACTTAGTTAATTATAACACATGCATTTATCTGATTTTAAGGGGTTTATTTGGATTGGATAAGATCATTTCAATGTGCATTCGGTTCCCATCTATAGTTTTATTCTTGTTCTTATTGAGTACTACTTTTCTAATATCGAGTAAGTTAAGTTGTCTTAATAAAAAGCTTTTTTTTCTAATTTCGTACTAGAATTTGGCAACCTAACTAAAGGTATTGCGTTTAATTTCAAAACTCTACAAATAATATATGTTTCGTTACTTCATTCATATCTTTTTAGTTTTCTTTTCAATCATTTCTTATGGTAGTGCACAAACTGCTATGACTTGTGGTGGAACATTGAACCAATGCGGTGGAACGGTACTTGACCCGGGAGGTTCAGGTAATTACGCTGCAAATGCAAATTGTACACAAACTATTTGTCCATCAACAGCAGGACAATGTGTAACACTTCAGTTTACCTCGGTTAATCTTGAGAATAATTTTGACATTTTAAGAATATACAATGGAAGCACTGCCACAGGGACACCTTTAGCTACAGTAACAGGGACTTCTTCTCCAGGTAATGTGACATCAACAACGGGTTGTTTAACATTGGTTTTCACTTCTGACGGTTCTGTTAACAATCCTGGTTGGCTCGCAAATGTTATTTGTCATCCGTGTGGATCACCGCCGCCGCCGCCGCCAGGCCCAGTTATTGCATCCGATTGTTCAGGTTCTGTTAACATATGTACAAATGCATCTTTTCAGGTAGACCCTAGTGGATTTGGTACTGTAGATGAATTGAATGGTTCAACTTCGAATCCATCAACGAACCCTGGTTCTTCGAATTCAGGATGTCTTTTATCTGGGGAATTAAATAGTACTTGGATGATTGTAAATATAGCTTCTTCCGGCACCTTAGAGTTTTCAATTGGCGCTGACAATGCCACAGGCTGTTTGGACTGGATCATGTTTCCGTATGCCGGACCAACTACCTGTACTCAGATTCTTGGAAACTCTATTTCTCCAATTCGGTGCAATTGGAATGGGGCTTGTGAGGGTTTTACTGGACTTGCATCACCTCCACCAACAGGTGGTGATGTTTCGAATTTTGAACCCGAATTAAATGTAACTTGCGGGCAAAAGTATTTAATTTGCTTATCGAATTTTAGCTCTCAAAGTACCTCGTTACCTCTTAACTTCTTTGGAACCGCAACGATAAGTTGCACCACTTTTACACCAATTACGGTAAATTCCGCATCAATTTGTCCAGGTCAAAGTGCAACACTAACAGCAACAGGTGGAAATACCTATAGTTGGTCACCTGCCACAGGATTGAGCGCAACGAGCGGTGCCACTGTTACAGCAACACCAGCTGCAACAACAACTTATACGGTCACTGGAACGGGTTCATGTGGTTCAGGAACCGCCACATCAACTGTTACTGTTCTTGCTGCGGGAGATCCTGCATGTAGCACACCAACTTGTTCAGCAACAGCAACGAATACAGGTCCATACTGTCCAGGAGCGACTATTCAATTGAACAGCACTGGTGGTGGAACTTACAGTTGGACTGGACCAAACGGATTTACATCTGCTGTTCAAAACCCATCTATTCCTTCTGGAACAACCGCTGCATCAGGAACATACACTGTTACAATCAATGTGAGTGGCTGCACAGCTACTGCATCTACGACAGTTACAGTCAATGCTGCACCAATCATTGGAGCAGGTAATGATGTCCCGATTTGTGCTGGTGCGAATACAACATTAACCGCCACAGGAGGAAATACGTATACATGGTCACCTGCAACTGGACTCAGTGCCACAAATACAGCTTCTGTAACTGCATCTCCAAGTTCAACAACCACCTATACAGTGACAGGAACAAGTGCCGCAGGATGTACATCAACCGATCAGGTTGTGGTAACCATAAATGCTGCACCAACAATTACTTCTTCTCCTGTAACCATCTGTTCAGGTTCTTCGACCGCAATTGCTGCATCTGGAGGGACAACTTACACTTGGTCACCTGCAACGGGCTTAAGTGGTACAACAGGGGCTAATTTAACTTTTAATGGAACAGCAAGTACAACCTACACAATTACAGGAACAACATCTGGTTGTACTGCTACAACAACTGTTCTTGCAACTGTGAACCCACTTCCAGCTGTAACATCGACGAATACAGGAGTCTGTTTATCTGGTTCAGTGAATGTTACTGCTTCAGGTGCTTCGAGCTATACATGGTCACCTGCAACAAACTTAAATACAACAACAGGTGCTACCGTGTCATTTACAGCTGGTACTACAACGACTTACACAATAACTGGTACAAGTGCGGCTGGGTGCACATCTACAGCATCAGTAACTGTGACCGTTGGTTCACCTCCTACAATTTCTGCTGGGAATGATCAAACTGTATGCGCTGGAACGCAGGTTACCTTAGTTGGTGGAGGCGGATCAACCTATAGCTGGAACAATGGGATAACAAACAATACAGCATTTACACCTTCTGCTGGAACAACGACTTATACCGTTACTGGCACAAATGCAGCAGGTTGCACGGGGACAGATCAGGTTGTTGTTACCGTGAATCCTAACCCAATTATTGCTGCTGGAAATGATCAAACGGTTTGCTCGGGAACCGCTGTAACATTGTCAGGTTCCGGAGGAATAAATTATACGTGGTCAAACGGTGTAACAAATGGCACATCGTTTACGCCATCTTCAACTACTACATACACTGTTACAGGAACCAATGCGGCAGGATGCACAGGAACAGATCAAGTCCTCGTTACCGTGAATCCAATACCAACTGTTTTTGCAGGAAACGATGTTATAGTCTGTAATGGTCAGACTGTTACTTTAACAGGTACAGGTGCAAGTACATACTCATGGAACAATGGCATAAGCAATGGAATAGCATTTACGCCAACTTCTAATGCTATTTACTCTGTGACGGGAACCTTAGCTGGTTGTACTGCCACTGATCAAGTATCTGTAAGTGTAGAAACTGCTCCCAATGTTGCTTTTGCACCTGATATTACATTTGGTTGTTCACCGTTGACAGTAAATTTCACGAATAGCTCTACAAATTCTGTAAATTGTGTATGGCAGATGGGTACAGGAGCAACCGAAACGGGATGTGGTGCAGTAAGTCATACTTTTAATCAAGCGGGATGTTATGACATTACATTGACTGTCACTTCAGCCGGAGGATGTGTTAGTTCACTAACAGCTGATGACCTGATTTGTGTTGAGGCTTCACCGATAGCATCTTTTAGTCCTTCAAATTCCATGCTAACTGAGTTTGATACCGATGTCAATTTCGAGAATAACTCTTCCAACGCATCAACTTATTGGTGGGATTTTGGCGATTCTTCGCCAACGAGTATTGAAGAAAATCCACAACATGATTACGTGGGAATGGATATTGGAACCTATGTAGTGACATTAATTGCTACATCGCCTTCTGGTTGCGTCGATACAACTCAATCAATTATTCAAATTTATGAGGAATTGATTTTCTATATCCCGAATACCTTTACACCAGATAATGATGATTACAACCAGACATTCCAACCCATTTTTACTTCTGGATTCAATCCTTCAACGTTCAATATGAAAATATATAACCGATGGGGCGAAGTCATTTATGAAACCAATGATGCGGAAATTGGTTGGGATGGTTCTTATGGTTCAAATGGTGAAGTAACAATGGTGCAAGAAGGTGTTTACACTTGGAAAATTGAGTTTAAATTAAGCAAGAATGATGAACGCCGTATGGTGAAAGGTCACTTGAATATTCTGAGATAAAAAAACTGGTTTTGGTTAGCTCAATTTGCGCTGACCAAAACCACCAACTACATTGTACCGTAAGAATAATTCAAATCCTCCAAAGGATTTTGTAGCGCTGCGAAGTTTGGACATATTGTATTCGTAGGCACAGCCAACCATTAGTTCCTTGTATTCAAACATTGCTTTTATAATAATTGCATCGGCAAAACGATGAAAAACACCACCATAAATCGCAATTGGTTTGTAGAACGCAGTTTTTTGAGATCCATCATTCAGCGAATACCTGTAATTCGATCCAAAAAGTATTTCCATCGAAGAGGCTTGACGGTGTGCATAAACGGCAGGCATTAAAATCCCATCTGTATTTTTAATTGCAAAAGCTGAATTGAAAAATGCAGAAAAACGCATGTTTAATTTTTCATTGCTGAGGTTGATGTATGAATACATCGGTTGATTTAGATGGTATGCAGAAAGCCCGATATCAAATCTTTTTGTAACACGCTGCCTCATATACCCGCCGATTTTATCAAATGAATAAACCATTCCAGCACCAACACTGAAATATGAAAAAAGGTAATTTGAAAATGATTCTCCTCCTATAGAGGCATTGTAGGCCATTCCATCGTATTGATTAGGCAATTGCGCAGCAGCTCTATTCATTCCCCGCTGACCGAACAGACCATAAATGCCGACACCTAATTTACTGAGATTACCTATTTTAAGATGGTAAGCCATATTCAAACTAACTGTGCTCGTGAATATTCTTAAATCGCCTGCTTTATCATTTGAAAAATTCATCCCTGCAGCCAAGAATCCTTTTTTATTCGCTGTCTTTTCATTTACGCGACCATCAATAGATGCTGCAATCGTTTGATAGGGTGAAAATATACTACTCCATTGATTTCTGTAATTTGCCGAAGCATGAAGTGTTGCGTGTGCCCCTGCCAAAGCTGGATTTAATGTTAGTGGCGAATATTCAGGCATCGAAAAATGAATATCCTGCGACATTGAAATACTGTTGAAAGATATGCACAACAGTAACAACTTATAACCGTGATTTAAATACTTTTTCATTCTGTGTTTATTACCTTACTATTGAACAATTTCCTGATTTCTCAATAACCTCTGCGTCCCACATTACAATTTTCAAGCGATAGAAGTATACCCCCGAATTCAATTCAAGATCTTGGTAGGTACCATTCCAGCTGGTCTTAATATCATCTGTTTGAAACACTTTTGTCCCCCATCGGTCATATACTTCAAATTCATATTCATTTATACAATCCGATTTTAATCCCCCAATGGTCAATTCGTCATTCATCAAATCACCATTTGGAGTAAATGTATTGGGAACATATAGTTCCCCGCAAACAGGATTTACATTAACTTTTACAAGTGCATTTCCAGAACATCCAATCTCATTGAATCCTTCAACAACATAAACAGTAGTAACACTTGGAGATGCGATTGGATTTTCACAATCATTGCAGCTTAAAGATTCACCATTTGTCCATTGATAAGTTAATGCGCCAGTGGCTTGAATTTGCACAGTCATTCCATCGGAAATAGTGGAGACAAATGGGTCAGCATAAATTGTAAATGTACCAATTGTCTCTACTTCAAAAGCTTTTATTAGCTCACAATCATTTGCATCTGTTAAGGTTAATGAGTAATTACCAGCCGGAATACTTGTTAATCCACTACTTGTTTCACCACCGGGTAACCATGCATACTGAAAAGGTTGTGTACCGCCTGTAACAGAAGTGGAAATAGCACCAAATGCTGATGTTTCACAGTTAGGACTTGTGACGGATCCTAACACTTTTAATGAGTCAGGCTGTGTAAGTGTAACTGAAATTGAGGCAGTACAACCACCATCATCAGTTACTGTAATTGAATAGGTACCGAGAGAAAGATTAATAGCTGAATCTGCAACTGAAACATTAGGAATCCATGTATATGAATAGGGGCTAGTTCCGCCAGAAGCAATAAATTTGATGCTGCCATCATCTCCACCTGCACAACGCACATTTTCTTTGTTCTCAATCGCAATAGAAGGGAAGTTCGAAGGAGCATCCACACTGACGGTAACAATACCTGAAGAAATACAACCGGTATTGCTGTTTTTTACTGTAATGTTATAGCTTCCGACATTAACTGAAGAAAATTGTGGTGAAGATTGGTAAGTTGCACCATCGATACTATAGAGATAAATAGGTGATAACGGCGCCGTAATTTCAATTGTTCCAGTTGAAAGATCGCAAGTTGGCTGCTGTGCAACACTTGCTGTAGGATTGGAGGGATTATTTGGCAGGGCGCTAATTGAACCGGCAGTTGAATTTGATGATGTACAGCCATCTTGATTTGTCACTGTGAAACTGTAAGATCCTGAAGGTGCCAAATTGTTAAAGCTGTTTGAGGTAGAAGTACCTGTTACAGTTGTGCCAGATGAAGTTTCTGTAATTGTATAGCTGCCAATTGGAAGATCAGTTAATTCTACACTTCCGAATGGGGTAGAGCAGGTTGGTTGAGTAATGTTCCCAATCAGCGGAGGTGTCGGTGTTTGAGGTGCAGCAATCAGCGTGATGTCTGAGGATGGAGGAGATGTACACGTACCGTCTGAAACTGTAAAATTATAGGTGTTTCCTGCAGCAATAGTTACAAGTGTTGCTGTACTCCCTGAGCCATTGGTAATTATGCCATCGGGATTGGTAGTAATTGTCCAACTTCCAGCGGGCAAACCGCTCAACGAAACGCTACCAGTAGCTACTGAGCATGTGGGTTGAATTACACCATCAATAATTGGCGGGTCGCATTGCGAAAAAGTCAAATGACTAAAAACAAGAAAAAGAAGGGATATAATTAGATGCACATTTTTCATAATGCTAGTAGTAAGTTCATTAGTAAAATCGAATCAATTTGCCCGATTCTATTGTTTCCAAAGGATGAAATATATTTATTTTACTTAAGAAAAGGGATAATTAGCTAGAGAATTTTTCATTTAAGTGTATCTAAAATGGATTGCATGTGTTGAACTAAACCTTGGACAGTAGCCTGCAATGTCCCCAAATCATTTTCATAATTTTTAAAATCACTTGTTACTTTATTTACTGATTCCCATTCGTTTGAGCAGGAGTAAACTTTGGTTTTTCCATTTGTTTGATTCTTAAATGAAGTCGCTGATTCTTCTATCTGGAGGCGAATTCCTATCAATTTCTTTTTTTCTTCATTTAGTTTTAAAAGGTCATTTTTTAATGCTTCACATTTATCGGGAGAACTTCCGTTAAATCTTAAATTTATCCTTGAAACCTGGGTCTCATATTTCTTGAGTTGTACAATTAATTCTTGTTCATTTTTCTCAAGATTTGTCTGAATTTGAGAGAACTTCACATTGAATGCATTGATGTCGCAATATTGAACAATTGGTACAATATTTTCTGCGACATACTGATTGAATTCAGTAGCGCTTTTAACAGTTTTGTTTCCTTTTTTTTGAAGTTCACCGACAAGTGATTTCATTTTTTTCTTCGTGCCTTTTAATTTCTTCCATTCTTCCGTACCCGAGCTAATTTTGCTTTTCCCTTTCGAGTAAGATATGAAATTGGCATACTCATTATTGATTTCGGTGCGTATTTGATTCATCTGCTTTACTTCAGCATTAATTCCCTCTAATTTTGTTTTCGCGTCGCTGAATGGCGCAACTTCTGTTTTACACTTCAAGGCCAAATATTCCTTTTCCATGTCGGCAACTTTTGTCAAAAAGGATGACGAATTGCTATTTACACTTACTAGTGAAGATTTCAATTGAGCATCGATTTCTGCAGTAGTAGTATATAGGGTACAACTAGAAAGCAAGACGATGTAAAGTGCGCTTATAAATGTAATTCGCTTCATGAAATTCTTAAATGAAAAATTTGAATTTAGAAAATTTTAATCAAGATGTAAGTCTTGCATCTAAAAGATGTGGTTTTAATAGGAAAGTAATTGTTCTAGGTAAAATGAAAAAAGCCTTCGAAGAGAGGGCTTTTGGTGGGCGATAGGTATGAAATATCGATCTTTTTGAGGGAGGATGTGGAGCGAATTGTGATGGAATTAGGAAAGTGAATGATTTATACATGAGAAGGTCATCGTGTATAATTATATTCAATATCTTTACATGAATAGAAGGTAAAGTTAAAATACTATACATGACAAAAAAAAGAAGGAGCGTAAAAGATAATTATGAGATTCCATGTAATGATCTGCCCATTTTGCCTCCTGCAAAGGAATTTATTGAATCCGTAACTATTTTAAAGCAATTGGTGAACTCCTCAGTTGCACTTGCTGAATTAAAAGGAATAATAAATATTTTACCTAATCCAGAAATTTTACTTAATGCGGTTATTCTAAAAGAAGCAAGAGCAAGTTCAGAAATAGAAAATGTAATCACTACTCAAGATAAGTTATATCAAGCATTATCGGCAAAGGGTGATCAAATCGATACTTCCACCAAAGAGGTTTTGAGATACAGGGAGGCCATGTTATTTGGATACAGAACAATTCAGAAAAAGAAGATCCTGACTGTCAATTCGATTATTGAAATCCAGCAAATTCTTGAAGAGAATAATGCCGGGATAAGAAAACTACCCGGAACTGCATTGAGAAATTCAGTAACGGGAAAGGTTATTTATACCCCGCCTGATCAAACAGATGTTATCAATTCGCTATTGAGCAACATGGAAAAGTTTATCAATCTTGATGAAGACGAAATTCCTCATTTGATAAAAATGGCTATCCAACATTATCAATTTGAGAGCATACACCCATTTTATGATGGGAATGGACGCACTGGACGGATTCTTAATATTCTCTATCTGATAATGACTGGTCTGCTTGAACAACCCACGTTGTTTCTTAGCGGTTACATCATTGAAAATAAGTCAGAATATTATCGATTACTCCAAGAGGTACGAAGGAATAACAACTGGGAAGACTGGATTCTTTATATCTTGAAAGGAGTTGAAATAACTGCTAAAGCGACTATAAACCAAGTAACAGAAATTAATGCGCTTTTCGAACAGACCAAGGAAAAGGCAAAGAAGGAGATTCCGAAAATATACAGTAAAGAATTGATCGAATTGCTTTTTGAGCACCCGTACAGTAAGAGTGAATATTTGGAAAATCGATTGTCTATCTCACGTATTACTGCAGCAAAATACCTCAAAGCACTTGAGAATATTGGAGTTCTTCAGTCAAAAAAGGTTTGGAAGGAAACACTTTATATCAATACTGCACTTTTTGAACATTTAAGAAAACATTGACATTTATTATAGTTTTTAAACGAAAAAGCCCCTTTTTGAGGGGCTTTTAGGGTGATGTGGGCGAAAGGTCTGAAATATCGAACTTTTTGAGGGAGGATGTAGAGAAGGTTGCTGGGGATCAATGGTTATGCTAAAAATGGTTAATATTAAAAATGTAATGCTCCCCACATTTAGGGCAGGATTTTGATTAAAGTTAAGGTGTATTTTCATGCAACATTTTGTTGGTCAAAAATAATTCTTGCGGTGTTTTATAATCGTGCGTCTGGTGTGGTCTTTCGTGATTGTAAAAACTGATGTATTTGTCCATTCCACGATAGAGTTCGACACCACCATTGGCTGGATTTAGATATGCATACTCGTATTTCACGCTTCTACACAACCTTTCAATAAAGACGTTGTCGATCGCACGACCTTTTCCATCCATGGAGATCCTAATATTCTGTGATTTAAGCGCTCCTGTAAAGTGCAAAGAAGTAAACTGACTTCCCTGGTCTGTATTGAAGATCTCAGGTGTTCCGTGCATTTCGATGGCTTCGTTTAGTACTTCAGTGCACCATTCAGCATCCATTGAGTTAGAGATGCTCCAGTTCAGCACGTATCGACTGTAAACATCAATGATGGCAAACATATACATAAAGCCTTTCTGCATTGGGATCCATGTGATGTCTGCTGCCCAAACGTGATTTGGTCGATCAATACGCAATCCTCTAAGCAGATATGGGTACTTGTAATGCGTTTTATCCACTTTACTGGTGTTTTTCTTCGGGTAGACAACACGTATGTCCATAAGCTGATAAAGTCTTCTTACACGCTTCTCATTGACACGACACCCCATTAAACGAAGATGATGTGTCATTCTACGCACACCGTAAAATGGTTTATCAAAGAACTCCCGGTCAATGATATTCATCAACTGCATATTTAGTGCACTTTCCCCTTTTGGATGATAATACAACCCTGAACGATGGATACCAAGTATCTCGCATTGGTCGCTTATGCTTAGGACTCTATGCTCCATGTCAATGGATTTTCGCTTCTGATACAAACTCAGGCTTCGCCCAGACTTTTTTTTAAAAAGTCATTCTCTACCTGAAGCCTTCCGATCTTCTTGTAGAGTTTATCTTGCTCTTCTTCAAGCACTGATTTCTCGTTGGATTCTGACGCAGAACTGAAAACGCTCTCCGCATTGTCCAAAAATTGGCGTTTCCATTGACTAATTTGATTCGGGTGAACTTCATACTTCGCTGCGATCTGTTGGATCGTCAACTTCTCTTGGATTGCCTCTATTGCAACCTTCGCCTTGAACTTGGCTGTAAACTTCCTTCTGGTGTTTTTCATGACAGGTAATTTAAAAATTATTTAAATTTCTGTCCTAAAGTTTGGTAGCATTATATATTTGTTATATATTTAATCAATACTCAAGTTAAACAAATAATACATTTATAGTTAGCAGAATGGCAATAATAGATTTAGTTCAGTGGTCCCCGCAAGGAAATGATACCGTTTATGCATACAAATATCCTGAAACGAACTTAAGTACCTACACGCAGTTAATTGTTCAGGAGTCTCAAGAAGCTATTCTATTCTCAAAAGGTCAAATTGCTGGAAAATTCGGCCCCGGAAAGCACACTTTAAATACAGAAAACTTACCAATTCTGAGAAACCTGTTTGGAATTCCTTTTGGAGGAAAGAATCCATTTACAGCAGAGGTTTGGTTTGTAAACAAGCTTCAGCCATATAATATTGAATGGAATATTGACCGAATGGACGTTCATGATGTGGATTACAACACGGGAATTCCATTGGTTGCTCGAGGTAGATATGGATTGAAAATTACTGATTCTGAAAAATTCTTGATCAAAATCGTGGGCACCAAAAATACGTTTACACAAGACGATTTAACGGATCAGTTTTTTGGTGAATTTTCGACGAAGACCAAATCCACGATTTTGCAGTTTATGATCAATAATAAAATTGGTTTAAAACAAATCTCAGCCCACCTTGATAACATCTCTGAGCACCTAAAAAAAACAATGTTACCTTTTTGGGAAAATCTTGGTTTTGATTTATCTGCATTTTACATTTCGAGCATCGAGGTGGATAGTTCCAATGAAGCTGGTAGACGAGTTTTAGATGCTATTTCTCGTCAAAGTGCTCAAGCGATAAGTGGATATTCTTGGCAGCAAGAACAGGCTTTCGGAATGGCAAACAATGCTATTGATAGTTTTTCATCAAGTGATTCTGGGATAATTGGTGCTGTGATAGCATCAAACATGATGGGTAATCTTGGAGCTTCAATGGGAGGAGGTTTGTTGCAACCTCAGCACAACCAACCAACATTTGGTGGCAATAATGCTCAGAATCAACCTCAAAATTCGCCACAACAAAACCAGGTTAAAGAAGTATTTTGTTCAAATTGTTCAAAGAAATTCCCATGTACACATAGTTTTTGTCCACATTGTGGTGATTCGTATGATGCATGCCCTAAATGCGGTACTGACAATGATAAAACTGCCAAACGATGTGTGAGTTGTGGTACACAATTAAGTACTGATTCTAGTATTTGTTTTAGCTGTAATTCTGCTATGCCAAACGGTGCTTCATTTTGTGGGAATTGCGGCAAACAGCAATCTGAAGACTGCTGTACACGATGTAAAACTTCACTGGCACCAACTGTAAAATTTTGTCCGAAATGTGGTCAGAAACGCTAAACTTATAATCATACTACTTCGTTAAATGAACAAAACAATTTCCCTACTGCTATTCCTTTTTGGAGAGGTCTTGTTGATTTTCTCCTTTATCTATTTTGGTCAAGCTCTATCTCCAGATGTACTTAAACTAAACATAGCTGTTTCAAGTTTAATCTATGGTCTGTTCTTTCTTGACCTCTTACTTCCATGGGTAGATTTTAATGATAAGTCACAAAGATCAATTGGCTCACTTGGATTGCGATGGTTCAGCACTTTCGCTTATGACATCGCTGCAATCGGAATCATGTTTTACTTCAATTATCACAGGGAAGTAGCATTTTTAACTCAAGTGTTATTCCATGGGATTGCATTGTTCCTATTCGTTTTAGGTATTTTGTTTTCAATGTCATCTTCTTCAAAAGTCGCTGAGATTTACCATGAAGAGACCAAAAACAGAATGGGGATTGAAGCAGTAAGAATAGCTGTACGCGGACTTCAGCGAACAGTTTCGCTCGTTCACATTGATAGCACCTTTAGCAATCAAATCAATCAACTTGAGGAGAGCATTCGCTTCATTTCCCCATCTAACAATATGGAGGCCTCGGTTTTAGAATCGAATTTAGTTGATGAAATCAACAGTCTCGAACATTACATTAAAAATACTTCTCAAATCGACTACAAAATCGTAAGAGATCAAATAAATAAATGTGAAATAACAATCAAGGAACGTAAACAAGTTTATTCCAATTAAATCGAAAATTAATTAATATGAAAGGTAAAATTTTCCCAGAATCGAGCAATATCCATCAGGATCAGGCTAAAATTTTGTTCAATTATTACCAGCAAGCTGCTGAGAAAATTGTCAATGAGGAAGAAAGAATTGAAGGAGAAATCAAAAAACTAGAATCAGAGAAAAAAACTGTTGAGGAAAAAATGTCGACAGGGTGGAAGCGATTTGTTCTCTGGATTAGTTTTCAATTGAAAAAAACGAAAGCAGAGGTTGAATCTTTAAACGCTCGAATTGCAGAGTTTGAAAAGATGAAGTCTGAAATTTTTAGGGATTATAAGGTAAGTAAACTAGGAGTGGCATATGTGCCTATTGCAGATCAAATTAAATATGACAACAAAAGCTTTATTGTTGATTATACTGGTTTAGTTCCGGAATCTGAAGTTAAATTGCAAATGTCTAAACAGAATGATTTGTTGATTGATACGATCGCAGAACTTGAGAAGCTGTCTGAGTCCGCGCCAATTGTTGAAAGTTCGCATGATATCGAGGAATTAGAGACCGAGCATTATTCAAAATCAATGCAGCAAATTAATCAACACGATTACTTTGGTAAATTGGAACGTTCATTGCGAACTATTTCTTTTTGCATGGATGATTTGGATGTAACATCTGTTCAATTACCATTGGTTGCGAACGAAAGTGACTATCTAAACTTTTTGAAGGAATTCGCCACAAATGAATTGCCTGAAAATGCTGTTGTTGTTGGTGCATTTGACACTGCAAAATACAATGATCAGATTGCTAAATTCCAAGAATTGAATAAATTGAAGGATTCTTTGTCAAGACATACAGCTCAATTTGAAGATGTGTTGAAAGGTTTGATGATGACCATGGCAAATTCAGTACAAGCTATTTCTGCTATGAAAATAGCATCAGCGGATAAAGTGATTTTTGAATCCAATAAATTATTGTTCAAGATGCTCAAATCACCGTATAATCACTATTCGCCAATTTTGGAAGCATCAGAAATTGAACGCATCAAGAATGAAACGTTTAATTACGGAGATGCTGTTGTGGACTATGTTCCATTTGAATTGAAAGATAGTTCTAGAGTGAAATTCAACCTTGTGGGTGATATGTGGACAGCTGAAGATGGAAGTACGACTAATTTCCCATTTGCTGTGCATCAAATTCACGAGGAAATCGTTGCGCCAATGGTTCAGAATCTTATGAATGAAACGCGCATTGAGCGTTTGAAAATATACAATCATATTAAAGATCAAAAAATCAGTTATTTGAACAAATGGCATCAAGATACTGAAGACTTCTATGGTAGAAATCGAGCGGAAAGTGCTGACCTTATTAATTTGATGAGAGCTAGTTTGAGAGATTATGTTGCAGCTTTCAATACCCTAGCTTCGCTTAAAAATACTGAGGACAGCATGGCTCAGTCTGGAGGATCTCTGGATGCTACTGTCGTGGCTACAAAAAACAATTCTGAAGAGGTATTTGCTGCATTTGAATTGCAGTCTAAAGAATTTCAAAACGTTCAGCTCGACTTCGAAAATTACATGGAACTTCTTAAAGAAGACATTGATTATAAAGCCTCAGAGTTCGAACATATTGATTATTATGATGCTTTACTTCGAGATGGCAATCCGAAAGAAATTGCAGTTGCATCAGATGAAGTTCATGCTATGGATGCAAGACGTAAGCCTTTGATTACAGTGAATCCGTTATTTGCTAAAACATCAGAATTGCCACCGGTGCCAAGTATGGAAGCCTTGACCGATGAGCATATGGCATTAAACCTTCCTTCGATTGCAAAAAACACCTTGTTGGAGTTAGAAAATGACCTAATTTCCGAGACAGAAACAGGCATCGTTGATGAGGATGAATCTGATGTTGATGCTTTCGTTGATGAAAAAGAGGAAACTTCCGAAGCTGAATCAATGTCAACTGACGAAGAGCAAGATGACAATGAAGAAGGAAGTACAATAGAAATTGATGCAGCTGATGAGGACAATTCAGCTGAAGAATCGACTCGTGAAGATATCGAAGACTCTGTAGAAGATGATTTATTCGAAGACTCTGAAGACTCTGAAGATTTGAATGATATTGATGCTGATTCGGACGATGCTGATTCAGATGATGCTGATTCAGACGATGATTTATTCGAAGACTCTGAAGATTTGAATGAAAACGATGCTGACGATGCTGATTCAGACGATGATTCGGACGATGATTCGGATGATGATTCAGACGATGATGATTCAGACGATGATGATTCAGACGATGAAGATTCGGATGATGATGATTCGGATGATGACGGCGACGATGATGGGGGAAGCACACCACCTTCAGGCAACGATTCTGTAAAAGAGGATTTGAAGAGTAAATTTTCAGGAATGATGGGCAAAGCAAAAGGTTTCGGGGATCTTAAAGGGAAATTCGGCATTTAAAATTTTAAAAGTTAGACATTATGCAAACATTTAAATTTACAGTCGACACGAAACCAATGGCGGAGGAACTAAAAAGTGTTTCTCGCCATGTGAATGGTACTACTGGGGCGGTTGTGGCTATGCAAACAGCTGTCGTTATTGCGGAGGAAAGAGCTGCCGACCACGTATGTAACAATGTTAATAAAGGATTTTATTCATTGATACGGTCACAAATCTCTCAGAAGATGGCCAAATTGCAAAGTGATGTAGATTCACATTTAATGCAATTGTTGCAGCAGAAAAACGCACTTTTGGGTATTAAACACCGCATGCAGAAAGATTACAACATGATTTCTAAACGCTACATAAAGTTGTTTAATGGCTTAAATGCAAACTTGAAGCAGCGTGTATTTGAATTGGACAAACCTACCATTGACTTTGCTGTAAAGGAGGTTGATAAAGTTTCGAATAGGACGAAATACCTTACGGGTATTGTTCCTATTTCACAATTGGAAACAGTTTCATCAAGTCAGCGTATCATTGCATCCAATATCCGTTTACGCGGATTGAATGTAATCAATTCAATGAATAGCTTTTTGATGGACATGAATCAGCAAAAAAAGTTGACAGATAAAATTTTGATCAACGATTCACGCTATGCTCAAAATGCTTGTGTCTATATTCCGATAGTTTTGGCAGAATGCAATAGAGATAAGTCTGAACCGGATTTTGAAATTTCTGTTTCAAATGTTCAGTTGGATAATGTTTCCAAGTCATCAATACGCAATGCTGCCTACCAAAAATTAGATGAAATTCAATGGGGAAGTACCGCCACGATTGATCCAGAGATTAAAAGCGAATTCAGTAAATTAATTTCTGACTCATCAAAATCACAGCGTGTGAATGAGATGGCAATGAAGTTGTTTCAATCGGCCAGTTATCAATCCATCCAAATATAATTGCTATGAGTTATTCAAGAAGTTATAAGGAAAGAATTTCTGTGCCCTACTCAGGAACAGTAAGTTATAGGTATCCGGCATCAGAGAAAGGAGGGACTGCAAATGTTTCTTACAGGGGAACCACACATGAAGACATTCAAGTATACATTGACGTTGACACGAATCCTTTCGATAATAGTGTTGAGCATTGTAATACCAATGTCAATTTATTGACTGGTGCTGTAGTTGCGACAGAGGCTGCTCAAATTGCGTCAATCAATAAAAATTCGAAAAAGGTTGCTTCAACGATTGTCAATGGATTTTTCGGTTATATCCGATCTGAAATTAGCCAGCAAATTTCTGAGTTGACTCAGAATATTGATGCACAACTCATCCATTTGAAAGAACTTTCTGACTCATGTGTCACGAAGAAAAAACAAATGGAAGGTGATTTTAACCGCATTTCTAGTCGCTATATTAAAATTTTTGATGACCTAAATAAAGAGTTGAGCAACCGAATCATGGAGTTGGACAAGCCTACTTTCGTCTTTAAAAAGGAACTCGACAATCAAAATATCCGTTCTGTAAAGAATGATATGGTTAATACAGTACTAGTTTTTGGGAAAGAAGGTGGTATGCTAGCTTCTAAGTTAGGCGTTACTTTAGCTAAAAAACGTGCATTGGATACTTTAAATCAAGCCAAGATTTTCTTGTTGCAACAAAAGTATCTAAATTACACAGTGCAGCGAAGCATGATCAACGAGAATGTTACTTCTAAACAATATTCACCAGTTTGTTTTATTGAATCCAACTCAGAAAGAAATCAAATTTCAAAACAGGTTTATTCGTCATCGTACATTACTTCTATGAAAGATAACGCGAAGGTGAATGAAATGATTGATGACTTTACCGATAGCTCAAAGTCTTGGACAATTATGTCAGCAGAAAACAATGAGACAATTCGTAAGTTCCTTAATTCTGAGATCAACAATGCGTATGAGGGAGCTGATCCACATACCGAAAGAGTAAAGGCAATGATCAATAAAATTGCTAATATCGGGACTATAGAAACAATTAATAATTAGAAAAAAAATTAAAACACATGAAAGAACTAAAGGAAATAAGATTCAATGAATCGAATGTTCAGTTAAAAGATAATTTGGTCAAAGGGTCAATTTTACCAGAGAAAATATCCGAGTTAACGCGGACAATTACCATACAAGGAAATACAGTTATTGAAGGGCCAGTATATGCACACAAATTGGAAATTCAACAGGGTAATTCAGAAATTCACGGTGCTGTTTTTGCTCAATTAGAATTGTATGTGAACAGTGACGCAAAAGGACATTTTAGCTTTAAGAAAAGTGTTGGTTCAGCAAATTCTGTTGTTTCGCGCGCTAATGAATGTAAATTAATGTTCCACAGCGACATCAATTCAAAGTCGGTTACACTATATAATGCTTTCGTTGCGGGTAGTATTTATGCCGATGAAGTTATTCTTCATAATTGTGTTGTCATTGGGGGGGTATTTGCCACTCAGTCCATTGAATTGACAAACTCAATCGTTGGGACATTTAATGCTCCATCTGTTCGACTTGCAGAATCTGTTGGTTTGCTTTTGCCAAGCGCATTTTCCATTGAGAAGATTACTTATGTGCCTGGAACGCAAATGTACAATTTAAGCCTTGCTGATTTAGGCTCACTATACAAAGGGTTTGATCAATCCCAAAACTCTGGTAGAATTGAAATGAGTGTCGATTCGGATGAAATAAAAACAGTTCTTTCCGATGAGGATTCTCAGAAGACGCTGCGTTGTTACTCTGTAGTTGGAAAAGTACTAGCAGCAGACTTGATGGATATGGATAAGTTTCAAAATCACTTTTTACTTACGGCAGCAAGTCTCGGAACCCAATTGTTGAAAACTTATGATTTAGGTCTCGACAGTAAGGGTGTACAAGCCCAACTGACCGTTGAAAAAATCCGTGATTTCTTCTTTGATATTTTAACTGGTAAAATTGAAGTTCAAAGTATTGATGGAAGTTTTGAAATCTCAGACATTACTGGTAAATTCTACTAGTAGATCGTGTCTACTTGATTTATGAAAAAAGTAAGAAAAAGGGGGGCTTAGGCCTCCTTTTTTTAGAATGATAGATTTCACTTAATTTTTATTCAAACTCGTTAAGGGATAGATTTTTCGATTCATAGTAGCTGAATTTTGAAATCACTAAATAATAAATTGCGAATCAGTAACATTACTAATTGATTTTGTTATCGTCCTTTATAATTTACCCAATAATCAACGCTTATGTTTGAACATTAGGTATTTTAGCGTTATGTTGTTTCTCCTTGTGGGATATCTCAAGATGGTGAGCCAGGTCTTAACTGAACTTTTTTCGAACCGGTTTAGAGAAGGGTTGGAGGGGATTTGCATGTAGAAGCGGATCAAATTACTTTGTTAATGATCTATGATTTCGCAAAAGAAATAAGGTCTTGAACATCATGATTGTCAGCCTTTTTAATGGCATTTATGTAGGCCTTTCTTTTATCACTTGACTTGACCAAATCGGAACTACCCCAAGTAAAAAATGCTTCTCCATAGAGTTTTTCCATGATCAAATCGGCCATTAATCTAGAATGTCTTCCATTTCCATTGGGGAAACAATGAATACTTACCAATTCATGCTTGAATCGAACAGCCATTTCATCGGGGGAATAGGTATTGTTGACATACCAAAATTTAGCGTCATCCAACAGTTGCTTGAGTTGAACCGGAATTAAAAAACTCTTGATCCCTAAATTCTTTTCTGAATTCCTAAATGATCCCGCCCATTTCCAAACCTCGCCATACATGCGTTTATGCAGCCCCTTTATAAACGTTTCAGAAAGCAAATCTTCGGATTTGAATTTTTTACCAATCGTCCATTGAATCGCTTTCTCAATATTGTATTGCTCAAATTCGTCCAACTCTTCTCTGGTTGTTACAGATGGAATCTTCAATCCTTCAAGTTCCTCTTCACTCAGTGGAGTTTGACCGTCGACATAATTTATCTCTAATCCCATAAGAATTTTGGCATTTCAAATTTGATTTCTGCAGTTTTATGTGCAACAGCCTGTTCAATACGTTCCCTTGAATTTTGCTGATCTTCCAATGTCATTGTTGCATTTGTGCGCATAACAATTTCTATGGCCAGTTCGTTTGCCCTTTTTTCAATCATCTGCTCCAATGAATCATGTTTGGACACAAATCCATACACCAATTTCATGTCCATAGCATTTGCTGCATCACGAAGTGAATTCAGCGTTATTGTTCCACTAGCTTCGCGTTCCTCAATCTCTTTTACACTTTGAGCCGAAATACGCAAACGATTGCCCAATTGTCGCAAGGACATTTTTAAAGCGATTCGAAATGTGTTTATCCATCCTTTGGAGGGAACAACAATTTCTTTCAAATGCTTAAATGCCTCTAATTTCTTGTCTGTTTGCTGTATAAGTAGATGTTGTTTATTATATTTCATAAATCTATATCCTGAAAATATAAATCTAAATTAAGGCAATTACCTGAAATAAACAAATTAATTTTAAGGCTAAACCCATAAAATATCGTGCTTTAATCGACGATAAACAATCATTAAGTTTGATAAATTCAAAAATAAAAGAGACATTAAAAAAAATAAAAAAGCCCCTTTTTGAGGGGCTTTTAGGGTGATGTGGTCCCACCTGACCTGTTTTCGAACCGCTTTGTTGATGGGATGGAGATGTTCGAATAAAGAAAAAAGCAGATCTGTATTTAAATTCGAAATGACACTTACAACTTTAATTACTAATTATTACAGGCTAGTTTTATGTTTTCATGAACCTATTTTGGCAGGCTCAATACACACGTGCGAAGCCAAGAAGGAAGACCGAATTTCCTTATCCTTCGGAAATGATCATGGACGTGGAAATCTTTGGTTTGGATTGCTATTTAGGTACATAATCACTTTCTTTGGAAGGCCTTTATAAGTTCAACCAATCGTAATTCCAAAGAAATGGCTAATCCGAAAAGTACTACATTAATCTTTCTGATGCTATCCTCAGTTTTTTCTTTTGCACAATCGAAAAAAGATATTATCGAGAGTTTAAACTTTCGAATTGATAGCATTAAAAATGTTTTATCTCAGGAAAGAGATAGTAATCGTATAAATTCCAATTTATTAAATGCAAAAATTATTTCGTTCGAGAAAGAAATTAAATTGTTGAAAGAGAAGACGGAAGAAGTGGAAAAAACAAATAAAGAACTTTTCAAGGAAAATGAAAATTTAAAAAAGGAAGTTGCCCAACTTAAAATTCAAAAATCTGATCTTGAGCTAGCAATTAAGAACCTCACCCCTCTAGTTTGGAAAATTTCAGCAGTAAATAAAAATACTGAAACCGGAGAGATTCAGTATAAATTCACCTTGGCAAAAGGGGAAGTTGAGATAATATCTTTGTTCAATTGGTGCTCGGTTGATAATGAAGATCCACAAATTAATGATTTAAAAGTTGGATGGACAGTAGTTGACACTTATTATGAGTATTTCGCCAAAGTAAATTCCAACGATGAAATTATTGTAGAATATAATTTATATGGATATGATGTAAATACTGATTCAAAGGTAAAGTATAATCAATGGGTAAGGACATTTAATCAACTTGAAGATAAGACATGGAAATTAGTAAATTGTAAAGGGAAATGTAATTAAGTATGCTTCTCCACCATTACACTATTTAAAATTTTCTAACTGCAAGTACCGAAAATCGATGATCAGCTGAATATGACGCTTCTCTCGGATTGAAAACTTTACCTTCATAAAAATCGAATGTAAGTGCTGGATAATTATTCGCGATTGTACCACTCCAATATATATCGTCAAAGTCTCGGATTCCAAATTCGCCTAAATTCTTATAAATCAATTCAAGTTCATGTATTTCCGGAAGCCTCCAATCGTCAAATCCAGAAAATGTATAATCATCGCATTTCTTTTTTGCCTCATCAAAATTGAAAGAAGAATTATCCCTCAGGTAGATGTTTTCATCATAAGTTATAAAATCAAGAAGACTAACTACCAATCCGTGACCATTTTCTTCATAAACAACATAGCCACCAGCCTTAATTTTTGATTTTGTGCCTTTTGGTTTTATTGAATAACCTGTAATATTCTCTATTTCGCTTAGTGTTTTATTTTCTGCTACTGAGTATTTGTAGACTAATTGACCAGTAGAGGGTAATAATATCCGAAGGGTTCTCGAATAATCATTCTCGTAACTTTTCCAAGGAACAAATAGCATGTTTGAACCTAAGCTCCTTAATTCCATGAACTTAACGGGCGAATTAATTCCAGAGTTAACTTCGAAATTTGACATGTAGAAATTCCAATTATTTAAAATTGATTTTAAAATATCTAAAGAATAAAGTTTTCTCAAGTTGAAACTATTCTTCACACCACTAAAAGTTAATTCAATAGGAAAGACCTGTTTGTTTAGAGATTTATAATTTTGAACGTCTTCTGTAGTCAAGGAAATTGCGGATAAAATTTTCACTAAATACTGACTGCAAAATTCAATATTTTTATTGGCTGAAACTTGAACTGTAAGAGGGATTTCCCAATTTGTGTTTTCACTATCCAAACTTTTTGGTTCAGTGCTAGAAATTGAAAAGTCAAAGGAAGTTTGCATAACTTCATGCAACATACTTATCATTTCATAAACTACTTTTATTTCGGCCTGCTCATTTAATATTTGTTGTTTTACATTAAGTGCAAATAAACCACCATTTATCTCTACTTTGACTCCTTTTGCTTCAACAAAACTTATAAGTTTATTTACTGACACGATGGCCTTTACAGTGGTAGCGTAACCACCATTTGGGATTTGAGCTTCATTGATTATTTCATATGATGTAATGTTTCCATTTGTCAGTGATGTGATCTGATCAGAAATAAGCTCGTCATTTAAAATTTCCGTTCTCGAAGAAATAAATGCTCCGAATGCTTGTTCAATAGCATTTCTCAGCGCTCTTTCCTTAGCCTCGTTTGGTGTTTGGCCAGTTCCAGAAACGGTTAGTGTTATTTCTTTATCTTGCCCTTGACCCCAGATAGTAATCGCCGAAATAAAGATTAGTGTAAGAAGGTAGTTCATAAGCTGTAGTAATAATTTTTTATTTTTTTTCAATTCTTTGTTCAGTTGATGAAAGCTTAAAATCAAAATTTCCTAATTAACCTGACCTTTTCAATATATGCAGTTTGGTTAGGATAAATCATTTCTTGAAACTCTCCCGAAGCATTATACATATGAAAATCTACACTTATTGTGCTTAGTTCACCTTCTGAAGAGGTCAGATATTCCGCGTTTTCACTCAGATTACAATAATGATTAAGGTAGATATATTTCTTAATCATTATAAACTCCTCATAACTTGGTACCACCCAGTCACTATAAATACCAACCTTAGAATGACCATTATTTTTAAACCCCTCATGTGAAATCTCGAACGGAGACAAAACAAAACCATGACCATGATCTTCAAACACAACAAATCCACCATTTTTAAATTTTAGTAATTTGTTCGATTCAATAGTGAATCCATGTATTTTTTCTAATTCCGTTACTGTAAAAAAATCGTACCAATCAAAGTAACCTGCATGATCAGAAACTTTAGGTAAACGAATTATTAGAGAAGTCGATTTTTCTGAATTATAAATTGAGTTGTATTCTGATATTTGCAATTTTTCAACTTCAACGACATTATCATATTTGACCGTATTTACTTCTTTGTAGGTCCGATTAGATGTTTCCCGTTTTACTGAATTACCACTTATTCGCTTGGTAGAAGTATGAATATCAAATGAGCGAACATATCCTTCCCAAGAATTAATAAAGTTCAAAATCATGTTATAAGAAAAATAACTTCGCAAATAAAAATTCTTTGAAACGCCATCTTCTACAGTTGTTATCAAAAATGTCTTTTTTCCAAGTAATGAATAATTTTCTATTTCAGATAAAGTCATTGAAAGCCCTTCAAGGGTAGTAACAAATAAATTGCGAAATATTCGAATGTTATTATTAACTGCAGCTTTCACTTTAAAGTTAATAAGCCATTTTTCACTTATTTCGTCTATAGAAATTGGTTCAGAATATGAAAATGTATAATCGAACGAACCTAGTAGAATCTCATTCGCGATTTCTATCATATTGCAAATTGATTTTGTTTCATTAAGCTCATTGAGCTCTTGAATTTGAATGTTGTATGAAAACAAACTTCCTTCGTAAGTTAATTTTTTCCCTTGCGACTCGTAGTATTTTTCTATCTTATCGAGAGAAATTGTCAAACTAATATTGGCAAACCATTTATTATCAGAAATCTCTTCGTTTGAAATTATTTTTAGTTCTTTGATATTGCCCTTACTTACCGAAGCAAAATCATCCAATTTTAAAGAATCATTAATAATTGTTGTATTTGAAGAATAAAACATTCCAAAAACTTGGTTTAAAGAACCTATAATGGCGTTTTGAACCGAATTTTCTTGAGAATTACCTATACCATTTGAAGACAAAACAAAATCTCTTTGACTAAAAAGATTTGAAATACTAAATATAATAAAGTAGAGGGAAGTTATATATTTAGTTTTCATAAATCAGAATAATATTTGTTGCTCTTGCATTTTCATTACATCCATATCCGTGGTATCTTTTGAACAACCAATAATCCCCAAAATTATCCACACTATACCTATAAACCGGAGAGTCATTTGAAGAACATTTATTGATTTCGTTGCACCAAGACACATTAGGAAGTAATAATAGTTTATGAAACGGTGAGGAAAATATTTCTTTAAATTCTAACAAATTTGGAATACGTACGCCATCTATACTTGAAAAAGGTATTTGCATAAATGTCGAGTCCATTTCTTCATACCTTAATCTGTCAAAATAATTTAACAAAAGCACGCGAACTTGATCTTTTTGTTTTGTCAATACCATTCCTTTTTTCCTGTATTTGTATCTCAATCCATTAGACTGAATTTTATATTGGGTTAATTTTTTAATATCCTCAAATCTGACTAAATGGTTCAAATTAATTATTGCCAATGTGTCAATATCAATCAGATTTATTAAATCGATCCTATAAATCTGATTATCTAGAGTATAATTGTTTAAGTCTTTGAAGTACGACTTCAAAGGATTTTTCCAAACAATTGAAACCTTAAATTCATTTATTATGTCTAGATTGACAGAAGCAGCTCTTTTAACATTTACCATTTTTTTATAAAGTTCTTCGTTAGATATAATATCAGATAATGCAAAAGTAGGATCTGATAATTGGTAATAACAATTAAAACCATTATAATATTCTATATTATGTCCGTTCAAAGAGTCTGTTTCACAAACAATATTAAAAGATGTAAGAAAATTGAAGTAATTACTGAATAGTAAGTTGATGGCCTTTAGTGAATTGCGGTTTCTTAAATATAATACTGACTGTGAATTATTTGTGTTTATCAATGTTATCGGATGAAGCTCTTTATTATATTTCGTATACTCTTCAACTTCCTTGTCTGACAACGACAAATATTTTAATGTATTGATTAGATTTGAGTAGTTTTTTTTGAAAGCATCATTTGACTTTACAATTACTTTTAGAGGAATACTCCAATCAAGAGGGGTAATAGAACTTTTTACAGGTGTGAATGCCTGCAATGAATAATCAAAAGAAGTTTGAAGACCTTCATTAAGATTGCCAATTAAATCATATATAATTTCTATTTCTTGATTTTCTTTTATTTTTTGGTTTTTTATTTTGTAGACAAATGAGTTATTGTCGAAATTTAAACTCATACCTTTCGATTTAAAAAAGCCTGAAAGGGTATCCAGTCTAAAAGTTAGCTTTAGTGTTATTTCAAATAATGTGTCTTCGAGAGTTCTTTCACTAATTATTTCATAATCTAAAATTTCACCACTAGAAATTTGCTTAATAGATTCTGTAATAAAATTTTCATTTTGAACAATTACCTCTGAACTTAAAAACATATTTGACAAGACTCTGGTAGCTCCGAATATGCAATTACTTATTGCCAAATCTTTAGTTCTACCAGAACCTGTCGCAATGATAGATTCAACATTCATTCCTTTCAATTTCTTTTTTGCCTCTTCAATGTATTTTGAATTTGGGTAATCTCGAATGAATGCTTCCAATGGCTCTTTGGAACTTGCTTTTTTGGCATTCGAAAAATCGATCTCCTCTATTTTGGTTTTTACCTCAGCTGTGTAAGATGAATTGGGATATTTTTTCAGAAAAGCCTCCATTTTTGAAACCTCATTTGATTCAATTGATTGTTTGAATTCAAGATCGATCAATTTTTGCTGTAATTCACTTCTATGAATTGAACTAGGATATTTTTTTAAAAATGCCTCAAACTGGAAGATCTCACCCGATTTAACTGTTTGGATGTATTCGATCCTTTCTATTTTTGCTTTTGCCAAGCTGACATCTTGAGCATTCGGAAATTGTTTGATAAATGATTCCAGGCTCTCGACTGTGTTGGCAGATGAGGCTAATTCAAATTTCCAATGATGATAGGAGAGAATAGCTTTATCGTTAATAGGTGTATTCGTGTAGACTTTTATGAATTTTTGATAGCTTTCGTCTGTTTTATTCTGTTCAACTTGTCTTAATGCTGTAATAGCAATAGAATCGATTTGTGCATGGATATTTTCTGCACATAAGCCAAAGGACTTACACCACCCTTTATCCGCTTCATTTGAACTTAACCAATCTTTTACCGTTTGCAGCTTTTTAAATCCTTTTTCAAGATCGTAGGAAGGACTGCCAGGTTTTGTGAAGCCAAGCGAAAGAGCATAAGCAGCCAAGGGAACCTCTGGCGCTTCATTGACATAGTCATTTAACAAGGAATTATATTCAGTGTAATTGTTCTCATTAAGTGCTTCAATGGCTTTTTTGATCTTTTTATCTTGACCATAAACAAGAGATATAGAAAACAATAACAGTGATAAGGTGTATAAAATTCTCATACGCTTAATTTTTTTTCATTTTACGACAGTACACAAAAACCTTTCTAGGATACCTTGTGATTTTTTCAACTTATTTTCAAAATTTCTGTTTGATTTCTGACTAATTAGAAGGCTCTGATAGGGCGAACGGAAAGTTCATTGAATTCGTTCCATCCACGAGTTTCTATGCTTCCATCTCGGAAGTAAATATGCCAAGGAATACCTTCATTATTTTTGCTGCTAGTCCAATAGTATTGACCAAAAAACCCAAACCAACAATTAAAAGATTCCGTAAAATTATATATCAATTTCAATTCATCCATCGATGGTAAATACCAGTCATTGTATCCATTTTGATAAAGTGCGTCACAAGTTATTTTTGCTTCTGACCAATTAAGTTCACCTATATCGCAAAGGTCAACCACCAAACCATGACCATCTTTTTCATAAACGACATAACCACCATTCTTAAAATTTGAAACAATTCCTTTTGGATTTACATTATATGCGCTCATTTGCTCAATTTGGGAAAGAGCCCTTACATCAGACCATGAGAATGTGGCCGCGTTTTGACCAGATTTGGGTAAAGATATCTCCCAATCTGAACTTCCCATAAAATCGCTCTCAATGAGAATGTCATTTATTTTTTCAATATAAGCCTTTCGCTGAATGTCTTTACCAATTTCTTCGTCTGAAATGGTACTTCTTGAATAGAATTTTCGGCAAATGTCCGTCCCTGATGTCTCATCCATCCCAGATTGCACAACAAAGAGACGTGTATAAAATCCCCAGTTCCTTAGTAATGAGTTTATCATACTAATTGATTTTTGTTTTCGGAGGTAATAAACGGTTGACTCCCCATTGAAATTAACTTTCACCCTAAATACCGGTTTATTCAATGAATTATATGTCTCAACTTCAGATGCCGAAAGTGTTAGGGCATTTAGTGTATTCTTTAAATAGTTTGCACAAAAATCAATGTTTTTGTTGCTTGTGGCAGTTACAGTTAATGGAATTTCCCAGTTTTTACTTTCAGAATCAACACTTTTTGGATCGCTACTTTTGATATCATAATCAAACGAAATTTGCAGAGGTTCATGGAGTAAACCTAACATTTCAGAAACTGCTTTGATTTCCCCTTGTTCGTTTAATAATTGTTGTTTAACATTCATCGCAAATAAGCCACCTTTAATCTCTACGGAGATACCCTTTGATTGCACAAAGCTTGTAAGCTTATTTACGGATACAACAGCTTTTAATGTCATGGCAACGCCCCCTGTTGGAATTTGAGATTCACTTAATAGCTCATACGATTGAATATTACCATTGGCCACCGAAGTGATTTGATCGGATATAATTTTGTCATTCAAAATTTCCGTTTTTGATGAAATGAATGCCCCAAAGGCCTGTTCAATTGCGTTTCTGAGCGCTCTTTCTTTAGCCTCATTTTGCGTTTGGCCAGTACCTGAAACTGTTAGTGTTACGGTTTTATCTTCTTCAGTTTGAGCTTGAACAATTGAACTGATAAAAACATATGTTAATAATGTAAACGTAAATTTCATTAACCGCATACCTTCAATCTTCTTTTTTCATTTCACGACAGTACACAAAAACCTTTCTAAGGTTATCTTGATTATCAAAGTTTGAAAGTAATTCCATTCCTTGCGTAAAACCGGAGGCGTTTTCTTTGATGGTCTCGACTGATTCGACAATCGTTTTTGTGTTTGTGGAATCTTTTATTTCGGTGGTGCGAATAACCATATCCATGCTGATATTGGAACCGTTGATGAATGTGTTTGCTTGTGATTGAGCTTTTACCTGCGCAACCCGGTTCATTGTTGACTCACTTGTATATTTGGCTTTTTCCAGGCTAATTACTGAAATTAAATACTGATGTTCATAATCATCCACAATTTTTACTCCTTCAAACGGTGAGGATGTGTACATCCGCTTTATAAAATTGCTGAATGCCGTTTTGTCTGAATTGAAGGATTGGGATTTGACACTAATAATTGTTAAACAAATAAAAGTAAGTATTAATGTATATTTTAACATTTTTTTAATAATTTAACGAGATTATTTTGTTTCTATATCGTATCTGGCTCACATATGGTTAATGATTCAGTTAAGTTATTCGCTTAACTTTTTTGAAATCTAATTTCAGAATAACTTTCATTTTAAAATACTTATGGGAGCAGCATTGGTTAATAATTATGTTTTATTTCAATCTCTGATAGTGTTTTGATTTGATCCAAACTTAAAAACTTGTAACAATATGAATATCCGATAATCGAATTTGATTCTATTTGTTTTATAAAGAAATATGGTATTTTCTTGAATTGTTGGTAATAAAATAAATTTTGATATACATCTCTATCAGCATAAATTATCCTGTTTATTGCATTGCTTGTTTTGTAATCACTTCGTTCAATTGAGATAGGCGGAAAAAAAAAATTAAATGCTTGAAAAGATAAATTTTCACCCTCAGTGCTTTTAAAATTGAAATTCAATGCTTCCTGATTAATAATTTCACAGATTGAGTGAATCTTACTTCCTATGTCCGTTCTGAAATAAAAATTACTTTCATCAAAATTATTCAATTTGTAAAGATTCCTATACTTGCTATAAATATGAATTAATTTATCGTCTTTAATTTTTATTCCTTTAGGAATCAATCGAAATTGATTCCAAGGCATACCGTCAACACCTTTAGTAATACTACCCCACAGTAGATTATCAAATTGCTCTTCTTTCAAATTATTGGAATATCCATATTCTCTAAAATAATATTTACCCGAAAATTTTTTTTGATTACAATAATTATCAAAAGAGTAATATTTAAGGTTTAACGTCTTGTAATCTTCCAATTCTCTTTTATCCAACGATAACGACGATAGTGTTTTTAAAACCAAATTACCTAAACTTTCCCAATTATTATTTACCTCAATAACAACTTTAATTGGCAGAAAATAAGAGCCATTCTGGAGACTTTTTGGATCATAAGAAATAATTCTGTAATCAAACATTTTTGGTGCAATCCTTTCTGTAATTGTCACCAATTCATCTATTACTTTTGATTCATTTGTGGCAGAAAGTTCTTTTTGAATTACATTATATGCAAACAAGGCGCCTTTAATTTCAATTTTCATGCCTTTGCTTTCGCAAAAACTTGTAAGTTTTGAAATAGATATAGTTGATTTTATTGTTGTTACGAAACCCATATTTCCTGGCATAAGTGTTTCAGAAATAATTTCATATTTCTGAATATTACCACTTGAAACCGAGACAATTTCATCCCTAACTAATTCATCATTTAGGATTTCTGTTTTTGAAGAAATGAATGCACCAAAGGCCTGCTCGATAGCACTGCGTAAAGCGTTTTGCTTTGCATCATCTAGTGTTTTGCCTTGACCACTTACAACTAATGTGACAGTTTTGTTCTCTTGAGCATTACCTTCAAAATAAAAAAAAATGGCGCAAAATAATAGTAAAAGTATTTTCATTTACCTCCAATTTATGTTATAGTGATTGATCGTTTTAGGCTGATTACGCGCATATTCCAAAGCCACCTCACGATTAGCATTCACACGCAATTTATCTAATTCGTGATTTCTTAATGATTGTTTTTCACGATATGCTGCTTCTCTGCTCGATTCTCTCTCATGCTGAGCATCATCACGCTTCATGTTTTCTTCAGCAATTCTCATTTGTTCTTTTTGTGCCGCGACTTTATCTGCATATTGTTTCATTTGAAAATCCCATTTCTTCTTTTCGTCGGCCTTCAATTTTGAGTCAATTGATTTGATGAGGTTATCGACATCTGATTGGCAGTTAGAAAGAGGATTTATTGAACTTAAAATGGAACCAGCCCTTTCAGCTCCTTCCGCGTTTAATGATCCTGACCATGCCATCTTTGCTTCATTCAATTTTACTTTGCATTCTGCATTGATCTTTTGCTGATAGATATAAGTAGCAGTATCCAAACATTTGTTGTAGCATTCCTGACATACCTCGGGCACAACGGCTAAGGCGTAAATAGCCTCATCGTATTTTTCCAATTTTGCCAATGACAGCGCATTTTTAAGAATAAAATCACATTGGCTCGTGTAGTAGTCTATGATCTTCTTTTTTCCCGTTTCCAGAAAATCAAGTATCTCCTTATTTTTTGGGTTGATCGTTTTAATAGCCTCAATGAATGCTTTGTTTTCATTGGTTCCAACTCCTTTCACATTGAGAATAACGTTCGAATAAATGGTGTTATCTAACGCATCACCAACAAATAGGGTAACTTCCAAATTTTGAGCAATCATCTGAGGTGGACCCGGAATAATATCTTTTGTTCCCACATTGACCGCAGCGGTGATTACAAATCGAGGGTTAAGTTGACTTCCACCCATACCATTGTTACTTGCAATCTGACTGAGTTTTGTAGACAGAAAATTCTTGGCTTCCGAAGGTATACTCATGTCATCCGGAAGATATGTATTCAGAATTATTCTTCCGAAATCGTCCAATTTTTCCTGACCTGACGCTATCTGCACAAAAAGCAGCAGAAAGCTTATCTGTAGTAGTCTTTTCATAAAAAATAGTTAATGGTTTGGAGATCTTATTTCTCTCCTAGTACAATAATCGCCTCTCCTAATCCGCGGGTCATCAATTTTACTTCATAATTGAATGGTTCCGCTTTGAGGTACTTCTGTAATCCTTTAGCGAAGCCCCTCGCATCAAGTGCGTTATTGTTCGCATCATAAACCGGTATTCGAACTTGTTCGAAACGCATCTCGTTTTCAGAGGCATCACTCAAATTGAAACGTCCATTCACAGAATTCTTCTGCACCCAAGCTTGAATGTGATCGATCAGTTCTTGTCCGTTTACTTCTTCTTCAAGATCGTACTCCCAATTGTTCCATTTTTTTATGGTCAATCTGATTTCCCTACCATTGGTTAACAAATCCGTGAAATGTTGTTGAAGTTGATTGTTAAATGGCTCAATATTGGCCAGTACGGCTTGTTCTAATATTACTGGAACGATATCCTTGTTGTTTGGAGAACTGTTACCAGAAGAGGACGCAATTCTTTTTGAGGTGTATGCGTCGAAAGCTTCCAATACGAAAGAAACAACTTTGCCGTCATCCGCTTTTGTTACATTCCACCAAATCTGAATGATAATATCAGCTTTAGATTTATTTTTCAACTTATTCAGAGGACTTTCGACCAAGGTTGACCCAGAAGTACTGCTGGTAGTTACGTTATCTTCAGCTGTTCGTGCCTCGATTGCTTTCAATTCTTGTTCTGCATCTTTGAGCGGAAATCCTCGATCAATCATCAAGGAACCAATTTTACTGATTACTTGTCCGAGTTCGGTGTCTTCTTGAAATGCTTGCTTGTAGTTGGGTACTTTTTGTTTGGTGCCTTGGTTATCAAACTCTGTCATGAAAAAGCGCTGTTCGCACCAGTTGTCGCTTGGTAGCACCATTAAAGTGGGTTTTTTAGCCTGCGCAAAAATGACGTTTGTAGTAAACAACGTCAAGGAGATAAGTAGAAGATTTAAAGTTTTCATATGTAAATAATTTGTCTTTTAAAGGTCATATGGAATATGCCATGTTATGTTCTTTTGTGCTTGCGCGAAGTATTTACATGGTTATTTCATATTAGAATCCAGAGTTTAGCGGTTTAATAATTTTATTTTCTTCCAAGTATTTCCTAAGATCCTTTTTTCCAATGGAAACCTGATAGATTTTACAAGTCGCCGAAATATCATTTTTCGTGCCAAATGAATTGTCTGTTGCATCTCTTGTGAACCGAGCCCATTCTCCTTTTTTTGAGAAAAATCTTTTCTCAATAGCTTTAAAATTGGTTCTGTCTTCAGGTGTATTTAATAATGCAGGCTGTGTTGAGCAACCATTTCCGCCTGCTATTCCGGCGTACAATATGGCATGAATTGCTTCCTTACGAGCATTGGACATTTTGTATTTCAGTCCTTTTTTAGCATTCCAAATTCGAATAACAACGTAAGCATCAGTATTCAGAGAAACACATTCCGTTTGATAAGCATTGTATTTTTTGGTATTTTGACAATATGAAGTGGACCATAGCATTAAAGTACTTGCTATAGTGCAACCCCATAAAAAACCTTTTAAAATCTTCATTAGCAATATATTTGGTTATTTCAAATTTAGCAATTTCTGTTAACTAAAAAATAAATCTAATTTTCAACATTTCTGAGAAACCGGCCAACTTTAATCGTGAGAACATTTTGCCGAACACAAGGTATTGGAATTCAAAATAAAAATGTTTCAAGTGAAGAAAGTAACAGTTATTAAATCGGCGTATTTAGAATACTGTTGAACTTTTCATCCTTCTATCTAGGAAAGAAAATCCCATCTAATTCTATTGATTGTACGTTTATACAACGAATTGGGCAATGTTGATTTCATTACACAGATATTCAGTTAATTAAATGTTTTTTAAACAAGTCTTTTCAATCGATTTTGATCAATAACTCGGGTAACTCGCCGTTTTTTTGTGTTTTTCAGAAATTACAACTGAAGGGCTTGGTTATTTAAAAAAATAACCAGTTTTGGCCAAGTTTATTTTATAAAATAACTGCTTCATAAAGAGCACAATATTTTTAATCGAGTAACTCGAGTGCTACAGTTCAGTCCATTTCAGAATATTTGAATAAAACCATCCAATTTACTCGGATTACTCAGGTTTTACTTGAGTAAATCGAGTGTTACTTGGGTAACTTGAGTAACACAAGGAACGCGGGTTGATTTCATGTTTTGATACAGCTTCTAACAAAATCTTGTAGTTGTAAAATTTCATAAATGATAACCAAAAGTCATTATATTATCTTTTTGAGTTAAGCGTCTTTCAGTATATTCTCACGTTTAATTCTACAACGTTTATACACTTTCGAATCTGAAATTGTCCGGGTTCTATAACGACCATCAAATACTCCTTGGGCGACCTGTTCTTTGCGAATGGCGCCAAGTCTAATCTTGTGGAGTAGATCATTTTCCGAGTAGCCTTTTTTTTTCTTTTTCATAAAGCATTTTTGTAATTACAATGATTGTTTCTATGATGAGATACGTCCCAATTGATAACTCAACCAACATTGAATTAATAATTAACCATGAAGTCAAAGAGCCAATCACGGCGAATACCAAAAGCAATAATTTATTCTTCATATCAGTTATTTTGAATCATGTTTGTTATTTCTGAGCAACATTTCCCAGGAATTCGGATGGTGAAAATTTTGTCATCTTTGAATGAAAAGGCAAATCGATAAACAGTTTCATTTATACTTTGGTCAGCCTTTTCCCCAAATTCTTTTTTGACTTTTTTAGGGTCATCACTAAATGGATCGAAGGTTGAACAACGCAATTCTAATACAACCTCCCCAGCAAATTGATCCATACTGACACCTCTATTCACTTCCATATGGAATTTTTCACTTGAACCGTCTTTACCAAAGAACAGAGTATAGAAATAACCACATGCTTTTAGATAATTTAGTTTTCCAAAATACTTGCCGGATGGATGCAGAATTCCTTTCAAGTTGTTAAAATCACTTGCTGAAAAAATGCACTCGAATGTTGAAAGTAATCGGGTGTTCAACATCTGTTCCACTCCAGATACTCTATTTACAATTGCTTCACTCATATTCTGTATTATTAAGGTCAAAACGAATCCCAAAATTCAGGATCCTGTTGATCCATGTCCAAATTATCGTTGTAATAGGGGTTATTGTCTATTGAATAATCGTCGTAATAATCCCAGTTGGCATTTGATTGCATATCAACATAATCTTCATAGGATTCCCATTTATTATCGAGAATCGCTAAATCAGAGTCAACCAGGTCAAATATGTTGAATGTAAAATATCCAAGTTGTCCCGGTTCTGTGATCGTTAATGGAAAATTGATCGGGTATTTATTTTTATACTCTACTAGATCCTCTTTGCTAATCAGAAATTTATCGATATTTCGAACACACCACAGAATATACTGAGCATCGCATTTAGCCACTTCTTCTAGCGTTTTTCCTCTGTTTCTGCCGAAATTAAAAACAGTTTCTGCCGTATAAATTGTCCAGTTCTCCATGTCGCATCATTTAGATATGATACAAAGGTATATTAGTGTTGTGCAGTACATTTGCACAGGAATAATTATGCTTAAAAAAATATCTTTTTGTATACCTTTATTGATAATAATACTCCTCTAATGCAAGAAAACCATATAGTAATGCTCCCAACACCAGAAATTGGTTTTTATATTCAATTGGAAAGCGAAGAGCCAATTTTTCAACTCACTTGCTTTGATCAGTTTTCTTTCTTGGATTTTGAATTGATCTTATGGGATTCGAGTTTCCAAGAGTGTTTTGAACTAAAAGAAAACAACTATCAATTTGACTCATTCAAAGAATTATTCAATCAACTTGAAGACCGTATTTCCACAATGAAGTTCAGTGAGTTTCACCTAACTTTTGAAAACAAGCACAAACTTAGTTTTGTCAATGGAGAATTATCAGCCTCTTTTGATACCAAGGAATTCTTGTATCGGTTTGCTGTTGAACTTCTCAATATTTGTGGATTTGACGGAAAAGAGATGTTTCAACAATTGTTACAAAGAACCAATTGTTACCTTGAAATAAGTATTGAAGATAAAGATTGTTTTAATCCGATTGCTTTGGCGAAATAAACTGTGAATTATTGTTTCCTCTTGAAAAAACCGATTAGTCTTTTAAAAAATCTTTTTATTCTCTCCCAAATAGATCTTTGTAACAATTGTTCATTTAGTTGAGAAATTTCTTCTTTAAGTTCCGCTATATATTTGATCTTTTCATTCTGATCTCGATCAATAAAGCGAAGCATAGTTGCCATTTCGTCGGATGCACCTGCAAGTCGATTAAGTATACCTAAGTAATTTTGATACAATGTATTGTCTTCATTATAAGGATATCGAATATCGTGATCTATTTCACTCCACCCCTCCTCAAAAATTGTTCGGACTTGTAATTCTGCATAATAATTCTTTCCATCGTATGGGATAGTGAGAATGTAATGAATTGAACGATAACCAAATTGGTGCTTTTTTATTATTCCTCCACTGCTTTCAAATTGTGAAACAAATTCTGCACTATCACCTTCTCGAATATTAGCAACCGGTTTACCGACGAAACTATGGCCCCATTTATCCTTAATTTGAGTGTTCAAAGATTCCCAATCCTCTTTATACAAATGTATAGCCCTCAATCCTATTAAATCATGAAGTTTCTCTCTGTAGTTGTCAATGGTAATTATCTCTCCACCTTTCAATGCTTTTCTGATTATTTTTTCGATCACATGTTCAGGATCTTTAACACGAAATTTGCAAGAGTGGACATGTTTAAACGTTATTATTTTTTTAAAAAGCAATTCTGCTTGCTGTTTAAAATCATCTTCTGATTTTTTGTAATCATCGTATATAATAAGTAAATCATCCCATTTTAAAGGCAATTTTTCGAATTCCTCAATATTCAGGTTTGGATATTTATTAAAAAAATCAATCTTATTCATGTCGTGCTGTACTAATTTTAATCTAGGTAATAATTGTGCATTTTCTCGATTCTTAATTTAATTCTATTTACCAATGATTGAGGCTTTAAAACCCTTATACCTTCTCCGAAAGATAATATTAATTGTTCCAACTCGTAATTGGGAATAACTTGGAGTTTTACTAAAAGACCGTTTTCTACTCTGCTCGAACTTTGACTGGAATGTATAGGCTTTGTTTCAACATATGGAGCTCTATCCAAATCAAAAAGCAACTCTATCGTCTCGATTTCTCCTTCATAGGGTTTTGAAACGCCGATAATATCGTCTAGATAACCCTCTTCTTGATTTTCCCAGATGATATCAGTTGGTTTATATGTATTTGAAGTTTTTATAAACTTTTGAATTCTATCAAGCGCTACATTTCTAATTCGATCAATAATTTCATCGTAACCAAAAACAAACCATCTTCCGTTATACTGTTTTAAATAGTATGGGTGGAATAGAAGTGAGTAAGGCTCAGGACTTTTAAAATCTTGGTAAGTAACATCCAAGACGTTTTTATTTAATATAGCTTCAAATAACTCACTTATCAATTCTTTTCCTTTGAGATATTGATTTGATTCAAAACTAATAATTGGGCTATCGTTGTCCTCTAAATTAAATTGTGCTTTTAATTGTGTGCGTAATTCATCCACCCACTCAAACTGAGGAGCACCAGAGAATCTTGACATTATTGCGAGGGCAGAGCGCAGCTGATCTGCTTCTTTCATATTTAGTGGTTGATTATTTATTGAAAACGTCGGGTCAGTATAACGGTAATAAACTCGTTTCCCTACAGTAACTCTTTCCAATGGAATCTCCCATCCATCAGTACTTTCCATGAAGCCGATGTCTGAAAAAATGGTTCTTCTTGAAATACCATTTCCCTCAGGGTTAATGTCATTTAATACCTGGCTGCACTCATCAATTAGGTCTTCGATGAAGTAGTTTCTCCCGGTGTTGCGAAAACAACGGTCGAGAGTTTTGTATCGTAAATATGCGTTTTTAGTGACAGACATTTCAGTGCAAAGGTACTGCACAGAAAATAATCTCCAAATATTTGGCAGCTTTATTTATCTTTATTTTTCTGTGCAAGTAGATTGCATATGTGCATCATAGCTTTGCAGAAGTTCTTTGAAATGCCTGTCTGAAAAATATTGATTTGGTGCTGGATTAGTTTTAACTAGTCAAAACGGCATCATCGCCCGAATTTCGGGCAAAACGTTTGAGATAAATATCTTTAACAAGATTAAAGTCTTCATTATCATGAAGAATCAATTGCTTAAATAGCAATTGAGATGAGATCGCTGAAAAAGCAATCTATGACTTCGTCAGAATAATACTTTTAGAATATCAGACGGGCATTTTCAAAGAAATAAAAAGAGTATATGGAAATTTCGTCGCAACATAAAAAATTCATAGTCGCCAGATTTAAAACGATCAGGACAATTGATGATTTGTTGATCCTTCTTAACGAGACGAAAGAATTGATGTATGGAAAAGAATACAGTCCCATACGCAAAAAATCTCTGCATTACTATGCCAACCCAAAGTTATGTCAAAATCGATACAGAAAATTCGAAATCAAAAAGAAGTCAGGGGGAGTAAGAGTAATAAATTCTCCTCATGATGGTTTAAAATCAATACTTAAAGTACTAAATGTAATATTTCAACAAGTTTATGAAACAAAGCCTATGGTGGTGGGATTTGCTCCAAATAAATCTATTGTTGACGGGGCAAAAGCACACGTTGGAAAGAACTACGTCTTTAATATCGATTTAAAGGATTTTTTCCATTCTTTCGATCAAAAGAGGTTGAAATACGCCTTAATGAAGGCTCCTTTTGATTTAAGGGGAGAGCAACGAGAGAAAGTCGCTTACTTTATTTCTTGCCTGTGTACTCATCCATTTAAAATTGATGGAGAAATAAAAAATGTGCTTCCACAAGGAAGCCCAACGTCACCTTTCATTACCAATTTTCTTTGTGAGAAACTCGATGTAAGATTAACTGGGCTAGCAAAACGATTCGGTTGTGATTACAGCAGGTATGCGGATGATATTAGTTTTTCCAATAATAAAAATATTTTTATTGATCTCGAGTTTCAAACTGAATTGAAGAGAATAATTGAAGAGAATCAAAAACTTGAAATCAATAGTAATAAGACCCGATTATTGTCTAAAATTGGCAAAATTAGGCAAGAGGTGACTGGACTCACTGTGAATGAAAAAGTAAATGTAAGAAGGTCATATATCAAACAGCTTCGAATGTTAATCTATTATTGGGAAACATATGGAATAGAAAAGGCACAAAATATTTACAATCTTCATTCCTCAATAAAAAGTAATGGTTCGAAGAAAACATCATCTGATAAAAAATGTCATTACTGGCAAATTACTTTATATGAAAATGGTTAAAGGTAGCGAAGACACTACATTCCTCTCGCTTAAATGGAGATTTGATGAACTTGCTGGCAATAAAAAGGAGTTAAAAAGCGAAGTAAAAATTCAAAATGGACCAATTGAAACAAAGACCGCTGTCAAAGAAAAACCTTTCATACATAATCCAATTCGCTTAGTTGAACTACTTAAAGAGTTTGGTTCAGATCAAGAAGACATAAAATTCACAACACACATATGGGACGGTTCAGAAATTAAATCATTCCAGTATTTTTCTCAAAAAATCTATTCTCGATTCAATGATTTTGAATCAATGTATGATCTTGACAGAGATCTTTGGATGAAAAAAATCTATCCATTTGTGTTTCAAAAGGAACTTTCGTCTTATGGTGACGAAAAAATTCCATTTTCATGGGGGAAGGATAGCAATACAATTGGTTGGAACTATCCAGATTTTATAAGAAAGTGGTGTGCAGATAATTATGATAATAAAGGAACACAAGCTATTCAGCCTTTTAATATCGTATTACCCGAGAAGTTCTTACCAAAATCGAGAGTGATAAATAGAGTCACAATAAAAACATTTATGGATCTTGTAAATGTTTTTAAGAAAGAAATTGAGTTTCGCAACAATGATTTTTACATAGCAATTCAATATCTTGTTTCTAGTTATCTAAATGGTTTTGAAATAGATAAAACGGACTTAAAAACATTAAAATCGTTTTGTGTTTACACTAATACTGAAAAAATATTAAAGGCTATCTCACGTATTTTCGGTATAATAAATGGTATTGAATCTGATAAACAACGGGATTGTGATCAGGCTTGTAAATTGATTCGGATTCGATCAGTATTTCACGATGATGAAGGTGAAAAATTTTACACGCTAGAAATTATCCATGTTAATTCTGTTTGTGACAAACCACATAATCACCCAAAGTTGTCAGGCAAAACAGGTGATTTAGCTAATGTAGTGAAGGATTTAACAGGACGTTGTGATTTTTCAATTACAGGCGAATTTAGTGACGGCACTAAAAGAGTATTTGCAAAACTAGATTACTTATATTCTGGGTGCGACCATCCAAATTCTGATGTTAAAATAACCACCAATGTCGATGATCCAGGAGGATTCGTCTATTGGTTTAAATTTTATGTTTAATGCACAAGATCGTATTAATTGAAAATCGCAAAGACCGATTAGAAAGACTACTAGAAGGTCATAGCGCAAGAAGGGATTTAATAAACAAATTATTCAATTTTGATAGCCTAGAAATTATTGATCGGGAAGGTAAATTTAATTCGGATCAATGGGATGAATATTTCCTAAAGTTTGATCAAGAAAATTTAGATGAGTTCATGCAATATGACACATTATTCATTCATAAATCTAAAATTTCACTAAAAGGTCACAAAAATATCGATGAATTTTGCCGGAATAATGGCAAATCCATTGTGTACTTTAGTGGCGGTTTGACGGGAATTACATTTATAAACGATGGCTACCCTTGTTTAAGCATGAACTCATCTATTTTTTATTCCTTCCGGCTCATAGATTTTTTAGAAGCAAATAGCAAAAATCATCCTAATATCATGGAAATTGCCTATGGAAAAAAATGGCAACTTTCCAATTTGTTAAAGTTGAAATATTTGATTCACCAACTAATATTTAGTTCCGAGCTCAATATCGAATTGGAAACAGAAATTGAGGATCTAATCCCGATAATTGAAG
>Ga0315901_10000673_pt1 | contig 50193 bp, 49 predicted proteins | sample LakEriMetagenome_10_FD_203761 | JGI IMG/M metagenome (GOLD analysis project Ga0315901, IMG submission 203761) | Freshwater fungal communities from buoy surface, Lake Erie, Ohio, United States - Buoy 2 MA116 | ecosystem: Environmental > Aquatic > Freshwater > Lake | place: USA: Lake Erie, Ohio...
TATTTGGATATCTGTGAATAGCCATAGCCATATCTGCATCATATTCAATTGCCTTTGACCAAGCAACTTGGCTCATCATTGGCGGTTCATCTTGGTCCGATATGTCGTCTGCCGTTGCAGCGGTGATATCAACAATCGGAATATTATTTGAAACTGCTAGCAATTTAAACTCACGAGAAATATTACGGTTACGCTCTACTTCAGAATTGCTTCGCTTATTATCATTAAAAAGCTGGTGGTAGTCAAGGATAACTAAGTCAGGCTTATGCTGGTCTATCTTGCCTTGAACTGTTGCTGGAGTAACGTCTGCCAATCCTTCGTTTGATACAAGGATAAATCCATTCTTATTCTCAAATTTCTTTTTACCCCACGCCTTGAAGTCATCTACATTTACATCACCTTTTGAGAAATCGCTATTCTTAAATAGACCAGAGCCCATGATAGTATAGATACGGTCACGCATATTCTCTGGGGACATTTCCAGCGAAATAATCATAGGTTTAAATCCTTGCTCCCATGCCTTGCATGCAAGATATGATGTAAACCAAGTCTTACCACGTCCTGGCCAACCAATAGCAACAATCAAATGTCCTGGAGCCATGCCTGTAGGATATGCCTTGTCGATTGCTTCAATGCCAGTAATAATTCCTGGACTACCGCCCATTGCTGCTGAGCGCTCTTTGACAGATGCAAAATGTTGTTCTGCCAATTCAATATCTGTAAGATCAATATCACGAATATTATTTGTATGCCTGCTCAATCCAGCAAGCTTGCTTTGAATATCTGCAAGAACTCTTGATGCTGAATCTTCTTTAAGCGCTGCTCCTGCCTGCAAAATAATAGACTTTAACCTATTAGAAATATATTCATTCTTTAACTGGTCAAGATAGTATCCAGTCTCTGCTTTTGCTGATGGGTCTGGCTCAAAATCTTTATGACGCTCCATTATAATGCCGACTTCTGGAACAGCCTTAAATTTATAGTAGTAATTCTTTAAGCTTTCCCATACATCACGATAGGAGGTAAATAGCTCATCAACGTTAGCGGCAAGCAATGTACTAATATCTTTATTGTTGCATACTGCTGTAATTACTTTTGCTTCTATATTCACTCTTGTCCGCCTTCTACTAGTTTCTTCGTCTGCTCTCTTAGCATCGCTCTATTCGCTTTATCCTTTTCAATGTCTGACTGAACCTGATCTATTCTATCAAAGTTATAGAAAAAGAAATTAAGCGGGTGTCCAGATTTGCTAGTCTTAAAATAATACTCAAGCAATTCTTTGGCACGGTCATATCCTACACTATCTATAACATCTTGCATAGCCCACTTCTCACGAAACTTATTTATACGAGGCTTCTTTTTGTATTTCTCTGTATACAAGTTTTCGTATAGAGATATTAGAATGTAAGGTTCTTTACTTTTTGCCGCCACTTAATTCCTCTTCCACCTCACGAGTCTTTTGAATAAGCTTTTCTTCAACAAACTTATACACACGCTCTGTAGCAGAATCTACATTTTCTCCACTACGCACAATATCTTCTACGCCAATACCAATCTTAATACTTTCATAGTTTCCTAAATTTCTGGTAAAAGATAGATCTACTTTTACTTTTGTCTCTGACATTACTTATGCTCCTTTAGGTGTCTATTTAAAGTATCGTGAGCAAATATGCCCCAACGAACCTCTGTTTCTTTTTTACATACTGGACAAATAACTACCTTGCCTGTCATTCCTCCGCCTTCCATACTGGCACAAACTTGCCATCGCTGGTCTTAGTATACAATATTAAATTGTGTTTGAGAAGAGCCAATAACTCTGAGCGGGAAGGAACCTCAGAAGTATATCCATCATCTAAAATAAACTGATGTATCTTTAATATGTCGCCTTCTGTTAACATATACATAGACCATCCAGCATCATCTGGATTACTAATTGGATATATCTTGGTTGGCTGCTGGATCTTACCAGCCAAAATATAATCCTCTACAGTAATCTTATGTCTATTTAAAAGCTTTGCGGCTTCACGTAAGGTATATGCTTTTTGCATATGCTTATTAACTAAAGAATAGTTATACATAACTCTACGTCTCTCTGGGTAGCACCAGGCAACTATCTCATCTCTTGCACGAGATACCCGCAAAGATTTATGTATTTTTCCGTCTAAGAAAAAATAGAGTAGTCTTTTAGGTGTTCGAATTCTTTTTGCTCCAGCCATCGTCCTAATGCGCTTCTATCCTTGTTAATCATCCAACGCTTTCCACACATTATGCAGAAAAGCTCTACGTGTAGTTTTTGCGAAAAGACTCTGTCCACAAAGACTCTTCCGCCACACTTTTGACATTTCATCATACCTTAAACACCTTACCATCTACAACGCATGAGTAGTCTGGTGACACTTCAATAATTTGTACATGCGGCCATTTGCCATTCTCAATGTGAGCAATAGCAAAACCTTTTTGCCAGTCATGGTGCTGTGCATACTTCATCCCAGAGCTCTTTGGATCACACATGTGTCCAATTTCGTATCCACGAATAGTTTCTCCCTTACCTTTATTACGCAATTCGTACGTCTGGAAATGGGAGGCAATTCTATGTGAGTGTCCACGAATCAATGATATCTGTAGATCGTTCATATCTTTTCTAACTGCTCCTGTATCTGCTACTGATAGACCGTGATGAACATGGATATCTCCGTAGCGCTTCTTAGGCAATTCATCATAATAAATATAATCGTAGCCAAGGCTATCTAAATTCCATAGCGCTTCTGGCGTAACAACTTTAATATGGTCTGGCAACTTTGCGTCTACATAGTTAAAAATACGTATATCGTGATTACCTAGAGCAGTAAATAGTTCTGCATTCTTTCCAGCGACTTCACGATTCATAGCATAGAAATCTCTTGCGCCTTTTGCTTCATGCTGCATGAGCGGCATAATTGAATGTCCGTTTTGATCTTTGTACATTCTTAAAAATTCTGCAGATCTTCCTTCTGTGTACTTGCTGTAGCATGCTTGGTCGTCGGTATCTCCAAGAATATCGACTACATCTGGCTTCCACCATTTCATTACCTCAAACCACAGCTTTATCATTTTGTTATCCTGATAAGGGAACTGCTGATCTGACGATAACATCCATTTGAGATCGTTTGTCATTATGTCCTTTAATTAGAAAAAGTTGCGGGTAGCAACTCGCATACCCGCAATTGTAACATTTATTTCTGGTTTGTCAAAAGTCTATAGTTTTCATTTCTATTGCAATCCAATTTACTATAACAGTTTGTGATGTTGCCTTTAGGTTTGTAGATACTACCTCAACCCTGGCGCTACGCTCATTATCTGAGGTGGCTCTTACAGAATAACTTGTTTCTGTAGATAGATTAGATGCAATTGTTGCAACGATTGTAGGGGCCTTTGTAAAGTTTGTATTTTTAAATGCGAATTGTACGCTATTTCCATTTACCTTTACTTCTGCTTGACCCACGTCAACGATTGGAAATACTCTAATTTCTTTTTGAATTCCGCCTACGGTAGTATTTGTCAAATTAAGCATGCTGCTATTATTTTCATATATGCTACTGATGTTTCTTTGTAATTGATTTAATTTATTTACATCAATAGGTGCGCCAGCATTAAATACTACGTCTGGGTTGAAGTCTGTCATAGGTTATCTCCTAGATTATGCATATTCGCTTCCGCCTCAGAAACTTCAACTACTGATCGCCTATCTAGGCCATATTGATCAAATGAGTCTGGGTTTACTATATGCCGTTTTTTATTCTGCGATATTAAATACATTTTACCATCCGCTATGTTCTTTATCAAAGTGCCATCACGGAATCCTAATTTACCAACTAATTTAATGTTAGATAAGGCGGTTTCTGTGGCATTTACTGTAGTAAAGGTCCACGAGTCTGCCGCCCTATCTGAAATTAGCTTATATCTTTTTCCGTCTTTTATCCAGTATGTTGCCTTATCGGTTTTTACTGCTATGCCAGATGGAAAATTAGTTGGCGAGGTTATCAAGTTGTTCTTCGTACTTTTGAACAGCTTCATTTTTTGCTTTCTTTTCTTCCAATAGTTGAGTAATCTCTGCCCGTAGTATTGCAATTTGAGTCTCATAATTAGATACAATTTCTCCAATGCGCTGTTGTAGGGCGGTAATTACTAATTCCGCTTTTTCTGCCATTATATTCCTATACTGTTAGTTCGTCAAGCTCTGCCAGTAGGGCAGTCTTTTTTGTGTTGGCTTCTGAAATTTGGCTATTTAGAGAAGAAACTTTTGCCGCATCTGGTGTAGATACTGCATTTTCTTCTACTAAAGATACCTGAAGGTTGTAGATATTGTATTCCAGATTTTTAATATGCTGGTTTACGATAGCAGCCTTTTCTTCATTAGTTAGTTCGTAGCTCATTTTCCCTCCTATTATATTATATCAGACTATAGTTTGTCTATAGTCTATCAAAGCTTGCTTTTTTTCTAATATGGCTAATAGCCTAGCCTGACATTGTTCTATAGTAATATCGGGATCTTCCATACCACTATTAATCATATTAATATATTCTAAAGTAAGAGCATGTTGATTCTCTAGCTCTAAAATTCTATTGTCTATTATTTCTATTTTGTTTATCATAGGCTGAATATCACATTCAATGAGTTAGTTATTGGAGAGTTAGTCTGGTTGGTGGAATTAAGGGTAACAGAATTTGTTGCATACATCGTTCCATTAAATCCACCTCCTTGTGGAAATACTCTAGGATCTACTCTTAAAACATAAGTTTGTCCGCTTCCGCCCACTGCGGTTTGTCTATATATACCAACGCTTAACGGATCAATATTTTGAGAATCACTAGTTGTTGTTGAGACTTGAGTAGTTCCATTTATAACAGTTCTAGTATTAATAGATTGAAAGTTATATCCAAATACATACCAAACAACATAAGAACTTCCATCTGTTGTAGGAGGTCTTTTCGGTGCTCCTCCAGCAGTTGTTGGATTTAATGTTGCGGTGGTACGGTAATAAGATTGAATAGATGTTATTGTTGGGTTAGCTATTGATAAAGTATTAGATGAAGTAACAGTTAAATTTGGGCTAACTCCGTTAGAAAATGTAATTAGACATCTAAAAGTTTTTCCAACATCAGTATATGTTGTATTTCTAAATGCAGTAGTATATGTCGACGATGTACCACCAGATGGCACATTAGTCCATGAATCTGTTGATGCAATATAGTATTGCCATTGATATCCAGATATAGTTGGAGTAGGACTTCCTTGTGCAGATCCTGTAGCTGAAAATACAGCCCCTACTCTTCCAGAAGTTCCAGATTGAAGAGATATTGTAGCAGTTCCATTATTTGGTGCAATTTGTGCTTGTGGAATAAATATAGATCCAGTGACTGGGGAGCCATAACCGTTATAGAGTGGGTTGTATCCTCTTGCTCTCCAATAATATGTTGTATTAGCACTTAAATTTGCTGGTGTTGTATAAGATCCTCCGTTTGTAGATACAGAAGTAGAGCCAGAACTATATGCCGTTGTAGTTCCCCATTCAACTAATACCGATTGTGTATCTGATCCAAAATTAATTCCACTAAATACGAGTGAATTAGATGATGTGGTAGGAGATGCAGGGCTATACGAAACTGAATTTATTGATGGAGTACCTGGAATATTTGCATTCCATTTTGCATATAAAGTTCTATCTTGATTCATTTGAATAGTAGTGGTAAATCCAGGACCATAAACGGTTCCAGATCCATCAGATGACAATGTCCACCCAGCCCATGTTGCATATGTTCTACTTAATGAATTTGGATTTCCCTGAACAGTTGCAGTAGCATTATAAGAAAACTGACCTGACGATGGTACGCTACCTCCTGTATTACTATTTCCATTATAGGATAGAGTTACGTTAGTATATTGATTATTATTAGCTTGAGGGCCATCGCCAGAAGAATTTTTACCAGTAACATATACAGTATAGTTTGTTCCAGACAATAATCCAGTAATAGTATCAGAAGTTAAAGTTGTATTAATTTTTGGATATCCGCCAATTGTTAATCCAGATGAAGTGTTTTTAACATCTACAGTATATGATGTTGCTCCAGAGGCAGACCAAGAAACTGTAAATCCCCCAGTGTTTACGCTACTAAATGTTATTGTTGGGGTGCCTGGAGGATTTGGCGTAGTGAAAGATGTGGTCTTCTGAACTCCAGAAACCCTAGGGCTATCAGCATTTTTAGGTGTAACTAAAACAGTGTATGTAGTTCCAGGAGACAAACCAGTTATTGAAATTGGAGAAGAATTTGCTTGATTTGTTTTTGGATATCCAGAAATAGATGAAGCACCAATTTTAACATCTATGTCGTATACGCTCATATTTGCTTCTGCATAGATTATAGATGCCGTTGTGCCAGTGATAGTTTGTGCTCCAAAAAAGAATGAAGGATATCCATATATAGTTCTTGCTATTGAATTGGCTGAGCTATTAAATGCAGCATTATAAGCAGCAACATTCATTCTAGTTGTAAGACTTAACAAAGATGTTCCAGTTTTATAATCTGTTGATGGAAATGAATTTATTGTATATGATATTGGTGAAGAAGATGATCCTTCATAATAGTTTGGACCTGTTGCTGTACCGCCTGAAGCGGTAGATCCATTTTGAGATTGCCAATATGTTGTACTAGTTGGGTATATATCTATTAAATCCCAAAAATCACTACCGAAAAATGGAGTTTGATTTACATTTGTTCCAACTGCTTGCCAAAGATTTCCTCCAGAATTTACGTACTGCCCTGATGTGTAGGTTGTTGAACTATTCCAGTTAGTTCGTGGTGTAGGGGTAGCAAGCAATGATATATATATTTGTCCACCATAAGTAACAAACTGTCCTGCCGAATAATTAGTAGAAAAACTATGAGCTGGTTTGGAAACAGTATACGAAAATAAATTAGTAAATACAGAAGATATGGTATTAGAAGATTGATTAAATAAAGCATTAACTCCAGACACTGTTACTGTATCGCCTGATTTAAAACCATGATTAAATACTGTTGCTGTAGCAGTGGTACCCGAAAGAGATATAGACGATATTGATGGTGTTGCCTGATATGTTAAAGTTAAATTTGATGGACCATATTGCCATTTCCAGTCATATAAAGTTGGACTGCCTATCCATGTTCCACTGTTAGCTGTAGACTCTACGCTTATTGTTGATTGATTTATGTTTGGAAAACCAGGCGGTGGTGCAGGAATATCCAAATATATTACCGAGGTACTGGAGTCGCTAGTAGATGTTCCTGTTGTGCCGAATGTAGTATTTGTTGCAGTATATAAAAATTTAAAATACATTGTTACTGAATCAAAATCTGAATTTTGTAATTGATAGGTTACAGTGCTTGATGACCCAGATGATGGATTCGTTGTACTAACAGGTGTTAGTTGTATTGGAGTAAAATTAACTCCATCTGAGGATTTTAAAAATTGATATGCAAATGTGTTTGCATTTTGAAAATGATATTTAGTTCCAATTAAAGTTACTGGGTATGTGGAGTTATGATAACTTGTATTGTTTATAGGAGAACTTTTGGCAATTAAAACTTTTTGTTCAATTACAGGAGTCAATACTGAGGAAAAAAATTGTCTCCATCCTCCAACACCTTGTGATATCCTAATCCATCCTTGTGTTATATTTTTCCAGCCGCCGCTTCCAGCAACTGTTTTTATAAACATTGAAGATATTGATTTCCAGCCTCCTGATCCAGATGCTGATCTAATATGAGCTGGCATTAGGGGGTATAAACCAATGCTATATCACCGATTGCTCCATCGGTGTTAGTTGCTGATGTAAAGGAAGTATATCCACGAATATTTCTAGCAAAAAAGCTAGAAACTGTAGGGGATGAGGGACTTAGAAAAAGGCCCTGATTATTTATAACAGATATTGCATTAAGATCTCTATCAAAAAATTGTAGTGTTCCTCCTGTACCTCCAGGAATTAATTGTACTGAGCCTCCTGTGGTAAGTTGTAGGCGTTGACTATTTGGACCATTTATAACTAATCCAGCAAGGCCTCCTGTAGAATAAGATTCTATTGATCCTTGTACTGAACTTCCACTATAAAATACTATAGAGTCTGAACCAGTCACTCTTTCCTGTATTGTAATACCGCCGCTACTTGTATTTTTAGATGTAAATGTAGCTGCTTCTATAGTTGCTCCAGTTATAGTTCCGTTACTATTTAAAGTAACTAAACTATTACTACTGGTTAATACATTTGTTCCAATAATCCATCCAGATATTTGACTTGTTCCTGTTGGGCTTAAAGTAAACCTACCACTTAAAGTAGTTCCGCTTGAATAATGTCCTATTCCATTTCCTGCAGAAATTCTTATATGTCCACCTGTATCTGATCCCACTTGAATTTGAGGATCAGCATTTGTACTGCTAATCTTAAATGTTCCAGAAGTATTCTGTAAAAATGTAGGATTAATTTGCCAACCAGCAATATCTCCAGATGATGAGAAGAGAGCTCCATTTGTTGAAACTCTAAATGGGGCTGATCCATATGTTGAATTTCCTAACCATATTCCAGTTGCTGGCTCTGCTTTAAATATTGTATTGCCAGAGCCTATTGAAAGATTTCCTGTAAATGTTCCGCCTCCATTAATGGCTAGTGTTCCTGTGGCTCCGCCAATAAATTCTAATAATTTAGTTGTGCCATCTGTTCCATAGATTATAAATGGGCTAGGGCCGCCTGAAAGTACCGCTCTTGCACCACCACTAATACCAGCGGTTATAGATGCTTCAGCAGTAAGGATACCTGTACTTATTTCACTTGCTGGTAATTTAGAAACAGTTACTGGAACACCAGATGCTGCTACTGGATTATTGTTTGATGTTCCACTTGCATTTATTGTATCTATCTTTACATAGTAAGGTGTGCCATATGTTAAGGTTGTTCCGAGAGATTTATCTATAACAGAACCTACTCCTATAGCAACTCTATTAGAACCATTTGCAAAGTTTAATGTATGAACCCAATTATTATCTGATGGAGTAAAGCCTGCGGATGTCCCAATATATACTTTTGCTCCAGCAAAGCCTGTTGTCGTTAAATCTCCTCCACCAGTTTTCTTTCCGCTCCATTCGACTATAACCGAAGCTAAGCCAGCTCTTGCTGTTGGAGCTTCTGGGGTTTCTGGCGATGTCACTGGGGCTGCTGGTGATGTTACACTTACTGTAAAAGCTGAACTTACTGATGAATATTGACCATTTACTGTTACCGCATATAATGCTACGGTATATGATCCTGCTGGAGCTGATATCTGTGTTTTAAATTTTGTTTTTGAAGAATATACTGGTTTAGTAGAATCAAAAGGTGGTTCGCTAATCCAAACTTCTACTCTATCTATATTTGTTAAATCTGTTCCGACACTGTCTTTTCCATCCCATTCAACAGTTAAAAATCCTGCTCCTCCAACAACATTTCCTGATAAAAATTTAGGAGTATTTGGTGATGTGCGAAATGGTGTGGTTATATTGTATGCAGCAGACCAATCTTTTCCAAATGTTCCATCTTTGTATTTCCATCTAAACTCTAGTGGATATGTTGTTCCTAATTCAAGATCTAATATTGTGACAAGAAAATAATTGCCATCTTCAAAAGATTCGCTTGTGTCTTTTAATAGATCCTGATATAACTCTGCCATACTAGAATCCCAGATCTAATCTATATTCTACGTCTACTTGTCTTCCCGCCAATTTTGAAATTAATGGCGATGTGTTAGAGGTTCTACTAATAATTCCAAATACTGGATCAAAAGTATCCTCGTCATTTATTCTTAAGCCATCTAAACCTACTGTTGTAGATCCGCCACCAGATGCCGTAACAACAATTCCTATCTGATTTATATTTGATACATCTGGTGCTGGGCTTGTGGCTCCAGAAAAAAATGTTGAAAGTGGAATATCGTCAGATATTTTATATCCAGTTCCTGACGACGGCGTAACTGTAGCTTCATAATATTTAGAAGCTTCGCTATACAACCTTATCTTTATTGTAGATAAGTTTGCATCTTCCCTATTGTATGCAAGTCTAATAGTATCAAGATCGCTATATCCAGATAAATTTAAGGTAGGAATAGTAGCTTTGTATTCTTTAGATGTACCAGATGCTGCCGACATTCTTAACAAATTGCCACCTATTCTGTAACTTGAAGTGGCTGTTAAAGGATTGATTCCAGAAGAATCTTCCCAATCTAAAACATCGTCAAAGTCTGTAATAAACTTGCTGTCGAAATTATTTATAGAAATTCTATTAGATGGATATAGGGCAACCTCATATATTTCACCGACTACGTCTTGCGGAATAGTTGTTTTATAAACAACTGAGTAGCTTGTGGTTGTTACTGGCGGATCTCCAGCGGTGGACGACTGTATATCTGTGCTTCCAAACAATACTGGAAGCCTGTAGAATTCAAAACCTAATCTAGTATCGTCTTGACTAGCTGCCGTGGGATCAATTCCAAAAGCCATATCTTTTCCAAGAGTAGAGATATTACCAGCTATAAAATTAGTTAAAAATCTTTTTCCAAATTTAGTAATTACATTGGAGCGACGAGCAATCTCTTTGCCATCTTCATAAAATATGTATGTACCTTTTAACATTATGCTCCTCTCGGTTGATAGATTCTTGCATCAACGCCAACAACATTAGATTTATTTTTGCTAGAATTTCTAATTTTTATAACAACTTTTGCTTTTTCAACTTTTGTTACTGGATCAAAATACTTTATATATTCAATTTTTTCTATATCAGATAAGTTTGGAACATCTGAAGATTCTACTACCCCCGCAATTACGCCAGCTGATCCAGGTCCTTTTGGTGATTGGGCACCCGAAAGTAGTGAGCCAGACAAAGACCCAGTTATTGATCTTACTCCAGTTGCACGATATTCTGATTCTTCTCCAATTACAATTGGCTTGCTTGGGTCATACCAAAATAAATCTTTATGTCCTGCTGGGCGTACTGGTTTGCCGCTAGATACTATATCTGACTCTGAGATTTTTGCCATTTTTTAATTATACCATTTAATGTGGCTAAAGAGTTCTTGCCACTATATCGGTTTCTAGCCCTCCTTGATATCTTTGATTTGCTCTAACAACTATCAGTTTTTGAGAAGAAGTAAAGCCTTGATATGAATAATCAATTGTAATTATATCTCCTACTGATATTAATGGGTTTCCGAATATGGACATATTCACTATCTTTGATTTGTTTACAACTCTACCCTTAATCCATTGAGCTAATGATTCTACATCTTTAACATTTTGTAGCCAAGCAGATTCAAATATTACTGGTTCCGCCGTCGAATATTCTGAAGCTGGGGATGTAGAGTACTCTATCTCGCCAGAGAATCCAATTGTATTTCCAAATATAGAAAGCTGATTAACTCCTTTGTCTGAGAGTGGAACTGTGATTGAGCTATTGTTTAGAACCAATACATCAGATTTAAAGTTATCGCTATTCTGTCCAAGAATATTTACTAGTTTATTAGCACCAGTAGTCCACCTAATAGGAACCGCTGGGGCGCTGCTAAATGTAACTTTTTTTCTAGCCATCTCTCTTACAACTGTTCCAAATTCATCAAAAGCATTTTGTTTAGATTGCATATCAACATCTTGATTGCTGGCGTTATATAGCATGTCTCCATAAGCAAGATCTAAAAAGTCTCCAGAAAATTGGCCATTGTAAAAGTTTAAAGTTTGATAGTCTTTGTCATAGTTAGTCGCATTAATGGTATCAGCATAAACATAATCAAACATGCTTGTGCCAGATATTCCTACAAGAGCAACCTTTTTGGTTGGATCTAATATTTCATTTTTAGCAGTGGCAGAAGTTGTATCGCTAGCCTCTATCTTAAATCCATTTATATATGCAGTTATGCTTATAGTTTTATTTTCTACTTTAACCTTAACATCAATATTGTAAACTGTACCTGCAAACAATTGGTCTAGCGTAGCCCTATTTCCCTTTTGAGAATCTACCAACTTTTTAACTTGTTTATTTTCTAATTTAAATATTTTGACTGGCGACGTGTTTGCTGCAGCTGCAGTAGCGCTTGTTTCTAAAGAAACAAAGTACCCAGAAGTTTCATCTTGGTCAAAGAAAAATCCTATCGCTGCTCCCTGTGGCTTATATTTAATTAATGGTTCAAAAATTATCGATGTGCCAAATGAATAGTATCCTACGCTATAATTTTTTACAGTTTTATTAAATGCGCCTTCACCTATGCTTTGATTAGTTGAGGCTGGCAGCTGTATGGAATCAAATGTTCTATATGCATAAGTATATTCATTATCCCTTTGCTCACCGCCAGTTATAGTCAGAAATGATTTTGCAGTTATCTTATCTCCGACATTTTTTTGATTTCCAATTTTATACGGATCCTCTTCGGTTGAAGACAACTTGTATAAAAACTCTACTTTATTTCCAGTAGTAGTAGCATTTGTCAATTGAGTTGTTATTTTATATAAACCATTTTGAACTAGACCAGTTAAAGTTACTCCGTTAGTAGCAGATGTTTGAGTTAACTCAGACCCAGTCGTAGTTGTATCATTAAGCATTCTTTGGTATTTAACTATATATGAAGTTGGAGTTCCAGTAACTCCAAGCATAGATATAGTAACTCTGACCGATGTGGCAGAAAGCTTTACAATGTCTGGATTAAATAGTTGCTGTAGGTTCGGGCTAACTCCGCCGCTGTCGTCGAATAATCTATAATACATTAATACCACGTATCCTTTGGTACTTGTTTCCAAGCATCTAATGTTTGTGCAGCAGTTGATTTATGTGTGGCAGGAGTAGTTCCAAATACTCCTCTTGCTTTAATTCTATATCTACCAGTAGGCTTAAAGTATTGTGGCCCAGTTTTTGATAATGCTCTATAAGTTGACCAATCTCCTTGTGATCCAATAAATACAGTTTCTGTTGAGTTTGAATCTAGAGGTTCGTATTCAAATTCCATAGCATCATATTCAAATACTTCTGAGTTTACTAAAAAATATCCAGAATAATTAAATGTTGATTCTACTCTAGTCAGGGGATCAAGGTTATCTAAATCTATATTAAAGTTTACTAGTTCTGCAGGAGTATTTGCCTCAATACCATATCTCAATCCGCCTGATATTAAGAATGAAGGTTCTGAAGTCCAAAGGTCTAATGCATTTTGAGTATACAAAGAATTCATTGGAGTTCTCCATATAATTTTTACCTGATTTGCAGACGCCAACTCTTTCTTATTAAAGTCTATAATATTAGGCAACTTGTCTCCATTTTGTGCATAATAAAATTCCCAGTCAACAGTTGATTTATTATAAAGATAATCTCTTGTTAAAAACTGTAACACGTTGTCTTCATCAAAATATGCATTCATCTGTATGTCTCTACATAACTCTTGTAATGAGTCCCAAACAGTTTTATTGTTTTCGCTCCACCATAATGATAATGTAGGAACAGAAGTATCTATTGATCTATTTGCTTCATTTAACAACATGCTAATTTTATAGTTAGAAAATCCTATTGAATCTAATATGCTCATAATGATTGAAGTTACTGGGGCATCTTGATAAATTAAGTCTGGCATTAGGGTTTCCATTAATTGTTTTGATCCATCTAATGCGTTTAATTCTACATCCCCAAATTGAGATATTGAGTGTGAGTCTAAGTAAAAAGTTCCTTGCTGAATTCTGTCGTATTTTAAAGACCCGTCAGCAACTGCTCCTAAAGAATGATAAGCAATTATATGAGGTCTGACCTCAGCATTTTTTGCAAAATATATTACATCATTTGGAACAGGATTTACTGTCCAATCGTCATCTCTATTATATGTCAATACTCTTAGATTAGATTGATTATATTTTGCTAAACTCATAGATAAGCTATTTGCAGTTATGCTTACAACTGGGAGCATGTCTTCTGGGTTTGATGTTGATTCTTTGCTTATATCAAATGTAATTAAATCTGAACTTATGTCTTTTATCCATCTTGCTGATACTTCTACTAGGCCTATTACTTTTCCCGCCCCTGCCGATGGAGTTGTTATAGCGATAGACTTAATTTCTTTTGGTGCTGGATAGGAAATTGGCTGAGCTGAGCTAAATGGTGCTGAATCAGTCCAAGCAGTTCCATTGTAATAAATATTTAAATTGCCGCTTGAAGGAACAGTAAAAGCTGAAGGACTAGCAGTTGTATTATCGTTATACGTTATGACAACTGAGCATGTCGCTGGTAGTGAGTGGTACTTTTCAAATCTAATAACAATTTTGTTTGCTAGCGCTGGTTTTGTCGGAGTAGCGGTTCCAGAGGTATTTACAAGCGTAGCAGTTTTGGTTCCAGTAAATGTTGCTTCTGCCAATGAATTAACTACTGAGAATGTTCTTGAATCTGGAACTGAAGATATTACGTGATTAGTTAAATTAAAATTTGCATTACCAGATCCAGTTATTGTAACTCTTTTACCTTGTGTAAAACCATGATCTGCCGTTGTCTTATATACCACCTTTTCGCCAGTAGCATAAGCCTCGCTGATTGTTGCTGTGCTCTGCACATACTTTACAGTTACATTTACCCCAGTGTCTTGTGGGGTAAGCCAGTACTTATAATATGTGGTTACTCCTGGATAATAAACTCTTGGTCTATCCGCTGGATAGGCGGTGGTGTACGGAGTGGTTCTATAATCTAAAAATCTATTTGCTCCCTGATGATCTGCATCTAGCTGGATATAATATTTAATTCCAGAGTTTACTGGTCTAAATGGTTTTAATACTGAATCTAATGGGAATAATTTTTTGAATGGATTAATTCTAATTATCTGTCCAGGATTTTCTACAACGTCATCAATATAATCAGCATCTGTTGCGGTTGTAGATATAGTTATATTATCTAGCAATGTATTCATATTATATTCTATTGTGCAGCCAGCCCCAATGTTTACAGTTCTTGAGTTATAGAATATATTTTTTAAATCATTGCTAGCAGCTATCACTATACCTGCTCCATTGACATTGATATGTTATAGAAAGGAACTTGTCCTCTTTTTACAAGAGTTGCGCTAAAAGATGTACAAGAAACAGTATAAGGCTCATAACCAGATGATTCTTGACTTGTTCCACTTTTAGCAAAGTTTAATCTAATATCAAAAGTTGATTGACCCTCGCTACTGTTATAGAATTCAATTAAATCTAAAGCTCCCCATTCACCGTCTACAGTATATCCTCTTGTTCCTGGAAGCATAGTCCAAGAAACACTAAAACGTTTTTTATCAGTAACAAAGAATTTGCGGAGAGAACCATTAGCCATTCTTTGTGACTGTTCAATTCTTTCTATATCCATGGCTATATCGCTTCTATTATGCTCAGATAATCTAATCCATGCTTTTGTAGTGTCTGTTGGATCGGCATATAAATCTCTGGCATATACTTGTATGGCGGAGCCTCTTGGCAAATAGGTTGTTCTATTTCCGTTAGTCATCTTATTATCTCCTACTCATATTAATCTGTGGGCCAGTTTTTCTTTGATCCAATGCCATAGCAGCCTTGAAATCTTCAAACAATTTTCTACCATCGGCTGGTGCTTCTGCAAATTGCATTGTAACACTTCCAACATTATATACTGTTCCGCCAAGATCTGGCTGGTATGCCATGGCCTGAATTAATTCATTTCCACTGCCGTACTTAGGTATATCATAGTTTAGCATAAGTCCGCCAGATTTCATACCATTTATACGGTCAAAGAATGGTACTCCTAATTTAGATACAGTATCTGCATTTACAATATATTCTCCATTGGATACTCTTACCATTCCGCCATTTGCATACATGCCAAGAATTGAATCTGATGTTCCTGTTCCTGGACCTTTTAATAATCCGCCACTAGCTTTTTTATCTTGAGCTACTGTGTACCATGTCTTTGGATCCATGTTGCCTTCTGGCTGTCTAACTTTGTATCGTACTCCCTTATATTCAAGAACATCTCCTGGCTGCAAGTTCTTATCTCTTATAGCCTCGTTTCCGCCTTTTGTAGTTAATGTTCCTCTTTCATTTACTTCATATTGTTTGGATTTAGGCCCAGATGAAATTACATATGGATTGTCCATGGTGTATTTAGGACCTTCTTTTCCACTATCTAATTTCTTTCCATTAATGATAATGTCTCCATTAGCAGTCATATCAATATCGCCTTGAGCTAAAATAGAATCTATTCCTGCTCCAAATTGATTTAATTGATCTAAAGCAAATTGACCTACGTCTGTCTTTGTCGGCATACCACCATCTGTGTAAGTGTACTCTGGCATATTTATTCCTATACCTTTTAGAGCAACTACAAAATCAGCAGCTAAACCTTTAAATTCTTTTGTTGTCTTAAATTCTTCTATGTTCTTAGCATTAAGCTTTAATGCCATTTGTAAAGCAGTCATTGAAGTGTTTACATCATCAATTTTTTGCTTTTGCTTATCATATTTTTTATTTATTAAGTCAAGACTATCTGCCGCCAGAGCAGCCTTGTTTGCTAGATCATCTTGAGCATTTTGTATTTTTTCTCTTTTACGCTCTAAAGGACCTACGTCTTTTATTCTACGTTCTTCAATTTGCTGTTCAGCTAGTACAACCTGCTGTTCGTTTAAAGCTCTTTGCAATTCTAGTTGAGCTGATGCTGCCCCGCCAAAATCTCCAGAAGCAACTGCTTTTTCATAATCAAGTCTTTGCTGTTGAACACGTAACGCCAAATCTTCTGCTTGAGCTTCTTCACGCAATGCTTTCTTTTTAGCTTCTGCTCTATCATTGATTTTCTTTATTTCTTTATCAAGTGATTTTAATCTTTCTTTTACATCAATCTGTTCTTTTACGCTTTGTCCCTTTGCAGCAGACTCGTATTTCTTTTTTAGATCCCCAAGTCTCTTTAACTCTACATATTCTTTACTCAACAATCCTTTTTTATTTACAGTTTCTACTGCTTGAGCTGTTGCTATTTGAAGTTTATAAATCATGTCTGCCTGCTCGGCATTCATTTTTGAAAGGTCTCCAGTGAATCCCATAGCAACAAGTCTTAATTTTTGGAACATGCTAACGGCGGTATCTTGCGAATTAATAAACTTTTCAATTTCAGGATTTTGCTTCTTTAAATTATTTAATACGCCCTGACCAATTTCTTCTTGGGCTCCGACCTTACTCGCAATTATATCTAACTGCTTCTTTTCAGCCTCATATCTTGCAGCAGTCTCATCAAAGTCTTGACCTTTCTTTTTAGCAGCTTTTTCGCTCTTAGATACTAAATCTTCAACTCCAGTATTAATTGCTGTTAATGCTGTATTCAATGCTGCCGCTGCATCTTTGGTATTTTCAAAATTCTTTGCATAATTAAATGATTGTAATGCGCTGGCAGCAGCAGTTTGAGCATCTACTATTTGCTTAAATGCATCTGTATTAATTACACTTACTGCCATACCTGCTTTATTGGAAAGATTAAATAGTGTATATATTTTCTTAGCCGCCTCTTCTGCAGATAATCCAGCAGCCATTAATTGCTCTTTTAATTGAACTGCAACTCTTGCTGCATCTGGGCGGGACGTAGCATTAATTACCTTAATTTGTTCCGCCATAGTTTCTTTTAGTTCTTTTCTGAGCTTCTTATATTCTGCTATTGTCATCTTGAAAGGAGTTCCAGCAGACTGCAAGCTTTCATAAGTAAGCATGTTTTGATCTATCATTAACTTCTGGGCTGCGATAGCATCTTTTACTTTTGCATTATAATCAGTAAATTTGAGTCCTGCTTTTTGTGCAGACTCTGCAGTTAATCCAAATGCCGCTGCGCTTAACCTTTGAGTCTCATTATAGTTTTGCCAAGCCTTATATGCACCAGCAACTATTGTGGTTCCAGCAGCCAGTGCTACATTTAATCTAGTAACTCCTGCTAAAGCTTTACCAGCAATTGATGCAAACTTACTTGGACCATCTGCCATATTTGCAATTCCACCTGCGAAACGAGTTCCAGCAAATACAGATTGACGCATTCCTAGTCCGCCGACTGCCATGCTTGGTCCAGATGGAGTTAATCCCATTTGCTCTGCAAGTGTTGGTCCAAATGGAGATGGTCCTGGCAATCCTAATCTTTGTGAAGGAGTTATTCCAGAACGGCCAGATCTTCCCATCAATAAGTCTGGAATCATGTACCCTAGCATTCCGCCAAGCATAGATCCGCCAGTTCCAAATCTAGATCCTATTGTAGATCCTGCCATAGAACCTAATGATCCAAGAAGTAGGCTTGCTAATAGCCCACCTCCTCCAGAAATTCTTCCTCCAAGTTGATACCCAGGAACCATTCCACCTCTATTAAATTTTATTCTGCCTCTTGACATTGCTCTAAATATTGCAGAAGCACCAACATGTCCTCTTTGTGCACCAAACATAGAGGTCATTGTTCTTCCTCTACCAAATTGTGGCGACTGTCTCCTTTGGGACTCTGGGAAAAGCTCTTGCATTCTTGACCAATGAGATTCAGCCATTCCTGCTGGCATTCCGCCGCCTGTTGAAATAAGAGGTTGCGGTATTCTTTGTCCATCAAATCCCATTTGTCTTAAACTTCCAGGAGCTATTCCTCTATTTCTTTCATTTCTTTCAAATCCTAATTGTGCTATTTCTTCAGATAGAGATACTCGTCTTCCTAATGCTGAACTACTTCTTGTAATTTTAGAAAGATGCTTATCCATTGTTTGAGAAACTATTCTGTCATAATCATCAGAAGATATGTTTCCAGCCTTAGATAGATTAGATATAATTTCATCATTCATTCTATTTAATGAAGATTGCATTTCTGCTGTGCCATACCCCAACCTTGACCCTACATCATAAACTAGTCCAGCTGGATGGACTCCTTGCTTAGACAAGTTAATGAAGTCTTGAGCAAATATATTTCCAGGAACTGTTGTTCCTGGTGGTAGGCCTAAAGATCTACGTCTTGCTGCTTGCGATGGATGTGCAAGTATCATATTTGTTTTAGAGCTTTGCCAAAGCATTCTAGCTGGAAGGAATCCTCCGCCGTTAAATCCTGGTCCGCCAGTACCTTTATTGCCATTAATTGCCATGAGTAATGGTAAATTAGCAGCTGTTGCTTCTCTATTTACAACAAATTCTCCTGGAGTTAGCATTGCTGGAACCACATCTGCATTTACATTTGGTCCTGGCACCATTGCTCCGCTTGACATATAAACTTGTCCGCCAGAATTTAATCCTTGTGGTCTTGTAGTTTCAATACTATATGGTCCGCCTACTGTTCTTGTTCTTGTTGCACGTCCTACTGCCTGCATAACATCTAGGAATGCGCCTTGGCGGAACATTCCACGAAGATTTGGTTTTCCTGATACATCTACAACTGGCTGGTCGATTAATGGGGCTTTAGTCAAATCAATTGTTCTACCACGACCTGCAGCATATTGACTTACCTGCATTCCCATCATTCTTTCAAGTTCAGCATTTACTGCGATAATTGCTGCTCTTGCTTGTTCTACATTTAATTTACCTGCTCTTAAATCTGCAACAATTGCAGAAGATTGAGTTGCAGCATTTTGTGTAAGTCTTTGTGTAATTGGAAGAATATCATCAAATGTATCAATAAATTCTTTTGATACTTGTCCACCCAAAGCAATTGTTTTCTTAAGCTGTTCAATTTCTTGTCTGCTTTGAACTCCAAGAGTTGCCATAAGAGCAGCATATCTAGCATGCTCGCCAGCAACAACTCCAGTTGAATATCCACCGACAGAAGTTAAACCTTCAATATTTGGGAGTCTTTCTGTCATCATGACTTGAGGAGTTCTACCAATTTTTCTATTTAATGGAACTGGCTGCATGGTTAAGCCAAATATTGTAGAAGGATTATTTGGATCTCTTGGATTTAAATGTGCTGCTGCTCTTGATTCTGTTCCTAGTAATGGATGTGTTGGGTCTACCGTTCTTGGACCGCCCATGGTCATTATTGGAGCTCCGCCTATTGTCGTTACTGCTCTTCCAGCTCCTGTACCTATGCCAGCTATGTTAGTTGCATTTTGTTGCAATAAATTTAGATCTGCATTTAATTTTTCAATTGCTAGGCTAAGGGTTTTTGCAGCTGCTGCATCAGAATAAAATTCATCTGATAGTTGTGCACTTGCGGCTCTTGCTGCCATGAGTTCTGGAGTTAAAAGTTTGAACCCTTCAGCACCTTTAAATAAAGCCTTAAAATGTCCAAGACCTTTAATAATGTAACCAAAGAAGTTTGCAAGAACACCAGTAAGCATAATTACTGGACCAATTATTGCAGTAAATGCTCCTCCGAATGCCATTATCTTTTTAACTGGGTCTGGTAATTTTTGGGCAAAGTCAATTATCTTACTAAGAACATTTACAAGCTTTGTTCCAATATCTAGGAATTCATCGCCCACTCCTGCAAGTTCTGCTTTTAATCCCTCTACTGCTCTGCGATATCTTCCTGATGCTGATTCTGTTACTGCCGCCAACTCTCGTCCAGCTACTGCTTCTAATTCTCCAGCGCTTGCTTTCATCAAATCTAAAACTTGAAGCGTCTGACTTCCTTGGCGACCTAAATTTTCAAACAATGCATTTAGTCTTGAAAACTGAAACTTTCCAAATAATTGTTCAATTGCTTGCTGCTTTGATAGAGGATCAAGTCTATCTAGAGCCGCTTGTAGTGCTAATAGTGTTCCTGTAACATCACCTGCATTACTTTTTACAATTCCAAGAAGGTCAATTCCAAATCCTTTAAATTTATCTACTGCAACATCTGTTGGGTTAATCAAAGATGCAAGAGCTGACTTTAGGGCATTTGCGCCTTCTGATGCATTTACTCCACCTTCACGCATAGCAGTAAGATAAAGTGCAAGATCCTGTACGCTTCCGCCAAGTCCTTTAATTACTGGTCCAGCTTTTGGAATTGCTTCTACTAAATCATTTAGAGTTGTCGATGTTTGGTTTTCAACTGCGTTCAGGAAGTTAATTGTTTCTGCTAGCTCTTGAGTATTTGATTTGAATGCTGACTGTATAGCTAAAGTTGCCTTCATTGCTTCTTGACGATCTACTTCACCAAGAACAGCCAAACGTGTTGTTTCAGAAACTGAGGCTAATAATTCATTTCCAGTTTTTCCAGTAGCAGCGATATCTGCAGCAAGTCCAATAGTTTCTGTAAAACTTACACCCATTGCAGATGCTAATTCTTTTGCAGTGGCTGCTACTTCGTCTCTAATTTTTCCAAGCTCTTGCGAAGATGTTCCTGCTATATCTCCATAAACCTTTGTTAAACGTGTTAATTCTTGATCCGCCTGTTTGAATGCATCTGCTGCCGCTTTACCGAATGCAGCCAATGGCAACGTTAATCCTACTGTTAGCTGGCGTCCTGCCCATTGAGTATTTTTACCCCAGTTAATTAATTGTACTCCGCCATCTTGAATCACTTTATTCATTATCTGAAGTTCTTGCTTCAGCAGTGCTGCTTTATTCTTTGTTAAATCTAGACCTCTAGGAATATGAACATTATATTGCATTAACCCCTGAGCATTTCTACCTAGGGGTTGCAATACAGCATTTTGCATCTGGACCTGTTGTTTAGCCAGATCTCTTATAAGTCCGCCATTTGTTCTTGCATGATCTTGATATGCTCTAAAATAGTCTCTTAGCTTTAATCTACCACTGTCTAAATTCCGACCAAATTTTTCTACATCTGATGTTAAGCTGACGAAATGTGTAGAAAACTGACCAGTCTTACGCATTGTCTCAGAGAACATTGCGTTTGTAGCACCTATTTGACCTGCAAGTGCTCTATTGGCACCAGCAAATTCTTGCTGTAATTTAGATAGGCTGCCTGTAACTCGTTGCACATCGGCAATGAGATTTGAAAAATCAGAATTAGCAACTATACTAGTTACTATTTTTTCGTCAGCCATCTATATTAATTACTCCTCAGAGTATCCAAGTCCCATTCCGATTCCGAATCCTTGTTCTGCTGCGATTTGGCCCTGCAGTGATACCACGTCGTCAGTAGTGGCATTAATTCCTAATGCCCGTAGTCGTAAATCTTCAAAGGTTGGACCTTTGTTTTCTTGCTCATCTCTAATGTCGACTCCCTGCAGAGATGCCAAGAATATTCTGTTGTCTTTCTCTCTCTTTTGCATCGATTCTATCGTTTGCAATAGTTCTGGTAGAGAGAGGTTTTCTTCTAGTTCTTGGTAATTTTTCCAAGCACCTACAAGAAAAACTTGTCTTACTAAAGCGGCAAGGTCTAGTTCTGACCAGCCAGAACCGCCGCCGCTATTAGGTTTGGGTCGTCTAGTTTAATTCCTCCACAGATTTCTAGAATTCTGTTAATTGTTGGAACATCTAGCGCTTCCTCTAAAGCATCACGATCTTTTACCAAGTCTGGAAGTTGTGTTTCCAAAGCAATAGCACAAGCGTCGATCAACACGCTTAACGATTCATTTTCTGTAGTTGATTCTTGAGCCTTATTCATGGCAGCCATGAATTTTCTCAACTGTTTAATTGATAATGGCTTCAACTGAACTGTTGCGCCATTCTGTAATTTAATTTCTTCTACGTCGTATACTGTAGTAGCCAATTTATCCTCCTTGGATAGTTATAAACATTATAACAAATGGATATTATTAACACAAGCACAAAACCCCCATAAAAATGGGGGTTTTGCTAGTACTTAAATTTAATTAAGCAATTACACGGTCAATAATCTTGCCGTATTCTGAGCCCGCATAGCGAGCATCTGGGAGAAGACGGAAGGTTACTGGGAATGTAGTTGGTGTATTACGAGCAAGGGTGAACTGGCTCTGTTGAACAGAGAGAACACGACGAGCATAGTATACACGCTCAGTTGTTGCTGAGACTTCTGCGCCAACGCTGTTCAAAGCGAATGTTGGAGCCTGTCCAACTGAGATTAGCTGACGCTCTGTTGGAGCAATTCCAAGAGCACCTGCTTCAAGACCTAGAGTAAGGTCTTTATCATTTGCGCTTGATGCAGCACGGGTTGGATAAGTATCAGATGACTGTGCATTATCTTTCTTCAAAGTGCTTACGCCTTGACCAAATACTGTGAGAACGTTTTGAAGAGTTCCTTCTGTCATTTCGGTCATAATCATAACCTGCATGGAAGACTTGAACAGCTTAGCAGCATCAAGGAGCTGATCTACTGTAACGTCTTCATATGTTGGGTTATAAGTGATCTGTAGACCATTGTTAGTAAAACCAACGTTACGGAAATAAGTATCACTAGGAACGAATGTTGCACGAGCTGTTGGGGCTACTGTGCCGTTATCAAGCATATTCTCAACGTATGAGTTGTCTGTAGAGTCAAGCTTTGAAATATAAACTGGAGCTGCACCGACAATAATGTTTTTAGCATTGTTAAATGCCATTGTTTCTACCTCCTAATTTTCGAAAATTAAATTGTTAGGCTGGCTAGGCCCTTTCCTCTTTCCTCTATGTCCAATTTTAGGCCATTAAGGGTCAAAAGGCAAACCTACTTAAACGTATCGTCCAGAGGTATTTGTTATGCGTGAATACTTGATCTCAAGAATTATATCGGCTGAAAAGAAGCCTTGGAGTTCTTCTGAAGGCTCCGTGGGGGACATATCGGAGACATAGATGCTATGGAATTTAAACTTATCTAAATTAAATCCAGATGACCTATTTACATCCGTTGCCGATTCGTCCATTCTACGGAATTCATCTATCATAAAGTTTCTAATCTCATTTATTTCAGAAACATCTGTTGAATAGACGGTAAATAGAATTTGCTCATTGCATATTAACCATAGGGTATCGTAAGATACTCCTATCTTGTCATAGATTATATGCTTCTTCCCGCTCAAAAAATGATTCATTTCTGGTTGTTGCTGTACTGGCAATATTGGAACTATTGTCTCATCTATATTGTCGCTCCAATAATCTTCTGGATCGAATATTCCTGCCGCCTGCAATTTAGTCCAAATATATTTACGCAATTCAAGCATTGCGTCTAATTTATAATTTACTGTCATAATGCGGCTCCAAATGCTGCAGACAAAGCGCTGTCTGCCTGAATTGATAATGTATTAGGATTAAACGAATATTTAACTGTTTTAATTTCTGACGGGAGATTGAGAGCTCTAGTCATAGATTTATTAAACAATTGTTGGAATCCTGAATTTCTAATTGATGTATTAACTAAACTGCCTTTAAAGAATCTAGAATATGTCATCATAAATGAATTTTTAACACCTGTTCCGCCTGGCCTTCTAACGGTCACAGAGGCCCCTTCTGGCATGAACACTGTATAACCATTGGTTTCGAATACAAGGCGCTTAGAATGGCGTGGAGCAATTTTAAGAGGCATTCCAGCTTCCATCACAGACGCCTTATTTACAAATACATGTTTGCGATTACCTTCTGCTGAGGCGAATGTTTTTGATGGTAAAAATTCATAAGATACAGAAAAGCCAAGACCTTCTGTATTTAATTTATTTAATTTAAATAGTCTTGCTGATTTATCCCCAGCCTGGTCCCATTCATAAACATGGTGCAATGATCTAGGCTTAACTCTTGCCTGAGAATCTACGAATTCTCCAAAATCTTTATCTATTTGATTAAATATAACTTCTCTAAATTTATTTTTAAATGCTATATTTGAGGACAGCTTGCTAATGACTTGTGCATTGTAATAAACATACGCTGATATTTGAGCTACGATACTTTGCTTTAGTACCTCCCCTTTTTGAGGAGACATCAAAGACCTTAGCCCACTAGAAGCCTGCACTAAAGGAATACTATAGTCCAATGTTCTGATTCTCCGATCTCTTTATTACGGAGTTATATGCTATCACCGTTCCAAAGCCATCTGTTACTGGGGTGCTTCCTATTACTTCAAATACTGTAGGGGTTTCTGTTGGATAATTTAATTCTACCCATATCGGATTATTTTTAGAGTCACGGATGTTTGTAATCTTTTCTCTGAATGTCAATCTCTGTGCTGTTCTTACTTGCAAAATTTCTTCATTAACATATTTAGTACCAAATGCTTGAATGCTATTCGTACGGGTAGATGATGAGTTGCTAATAACACCTTTTGCTGAGCAGTCTACTGTTTTGTAATACAGCCATTCTTTTACTATAGCCCCAGTATCGGGATTCTGTGAATCGATCTGTCGATAAACGTCCATCTTCATGGACAATACTGAATCTACTAGATCCAACATTTAGAACACGACCATTTGTGTTAGAACATATGCACCAAGCAGCTTATCTGCCAATTGATTTCCAGTTCCTGTGTATGCGTCTCCAGAATACTCAAACTGCCAATCAAATGTCTGTATGTTCTTTACGTATTTATTTCTCCAAACTGTATCTTTAGCAAAGTAATCTTTCATTAGCTCTATACATGCCAACTGGACATTGTTTGGAACTTCCTCCCAGCCATATCTTCCTTCAACTCTATACCTTACATTCTTAGAAAATGCCATGCCGTTATATGTATCATTAATTGTCGGCGGGACCATTCCATTTGCAATGTATACGGTATTGTCTAGTAAGCTAGTTCTATCAATTCTAATTCCAAAATTACTTTCAGAAATCATTGGTTCATATAGCCAATTGTTTACAACTGGGTTAGCCAAATTATCTACAAGTAAAATATCATTGTGATATAACTTATGAATATCTGTAATTCTATATGGCAAAGGAAGGATATCTGAATCATTTCCGAATACTACCTCTACATCGTCGTAAGTAAAGAAATCTTGATCAGTATAATCTTCTATTAATTTACGAGCAAATCTTTCTGCCCGCTTAACATCCTCATATGACTTATAATTTGGATCGCTTGCATCTACTCCAAAATTAAGTTCATTCATTGCCTCATATATATTTGTATATGGAGTTGTTATATCTACATATGAAGTATGAGAAACAGGGCTAGCCCCTACCGCATACTCCCATACGAGTTTAAATTTTCTTTGACGCTGAGTATAGCTTAGAGGCAAGTTTACATAATAACTTCCAGCATCAGTTTCTGATGCTGTAGATGTAAGAGTTGTTAAAAGGGTATTTGGACTTACCGCTGGGCTGATTGTAGGATCAGAGGTTACATCATACACCTTTACTGTTGGTACTGCATCTGAAGCAGTTATTTCACCCTGCCAAAATACTCTGTGAGTAATTGGGGAATTAGTATTTATGTATATCTCTGCCATTTAATTGGCTTAGCTGTAGAACTCCTGCACTTCTGCTGGAGTTGCCATAACAAAGCCTTCCTCCTTATCAAAAATTGCTTGGGCTGTATCTTTGTCCATAGCAACAAATGGGTGATCTTTAGTAAATCTATGTCCCATAATTTCATAACTAAAATTTGCTCTAGTCATTTTTACCAATACCATGTCTTCTTGTTTAATTGTTTTAGCCTCTGTCTTCTTTGTTGCAGTAGCATTCATTTCTTCTTCTTCTTCCTGTATTCCTTTGGCCTTCTTATAAATAGCCCAAGTTACGCCTTCTTCTGCCAACGCAGCTATAATATCTTTTTTGCCTTTTTGTTCTGTTACGTCTACTGCAAAGTCTTCCGCAATTTGCTTTAACTCTGCAACTTTTAATGTATCAAATGACATTAATTTCTCCTTTTATAGGTTATTTAATTATAGCATTAGTAAATTAAAAGGAAAAGCCCCCAAATTAATGGGGGCCTTTCAGCAGATCTAAATCCTAAATTAGGAAGCGACCTTAACGTTCTTAACAACAACCCATGCGTCTGCTTGCTCAATTTGAACGCCAACACGAGTATACAGAGTATATTCGATAGCATCCTTCTTTGGCCAGAAGAAGCGATAGACGGTTACATCACGCTTGATACCAATAACTACGTTATTTGGGAATGTCAAGTGGACGTCACCATGGTTGCCAGTTTCGCCTGAGTAGTCACCATCTTGTGCTTCAGGGAGTAGTGGAACTTCAACAATCGGAATACCGAATGCGAATGGAGCCACATATCCAGCTGGACCACCTAGAGGTTGTACACCTTCTCCACGGATGATCGACGATGCGATATCTTGTGGAATTGTTTGGTTTGTTCCAATGCTGTTTGCGTACAGGAAGTCCTGAATCAAATTGGAACCTGCAAGGAAGCGAAGGTCGGAACGACGTTGCTTGTACTTACGTGGGAGCTCTTTGAGAGCTGAGTTGAAGAGGGCACGGCTGATACCAGCACCTGCTGCATCTACAACGTGACCATACTGCTTTGCCTTCTTGACTACACCATCAAATGCCTTATAAAGGTTATCTGATGAGAGTGAAGTATTACCATTTAGGAGTACATCCTCAATGTCATTACCTGCCTGTGTTGCCATCATGCGGGCAATATGATCTTCTAGATCTGGACCCTCAATATTGTCTTCAAGAGACTCTGTTGAAAGTTCCCAATCCAAACGAAGCTTCTTTGTTGTAAGAGAGATCTTGGAGAAGGTTACAGCGGCGTTTCCACCAGTCTGGTCTGCTTCTGTAGCGAGAACCATAAGCTTCTCACCAACACCAATACGATCAATCTCAGTCGTATCTGCTCGCATGCGAACAGTACGAGCTACTTTACCAATTACGGTTGCATCGAACATGTAATCTAGGAAACGTGCGGACTGCTCAGGGTTGAGTAGGCCACCTTCTCCTTCGGATCCAATGTGGATACCAGTGTTTGCCACTGCTGATCCAGTCATGTTTCCTGTTACGGTTGTGTTTGCTGCAACTGCTTTTTCTAACATTTCATTGCTCATTATATTTTTCACCTACCTTTTATTTTAAAAGTTCATTCACGGAACCGAGGAAAGAACCGTTCCATTTTGATTTCTTGATTGTTACTTCCTGTGACCCGCCAAGGTCAGAGGACTTCTTAACTGCGGTCTCTGATTCTACCGCTACGACACGCTTTTCTACGCCATCAATCGTGTTCTTGATATCTTCTACAGCCTTTGAAAGTGCTGCATGTTGTTCTGCCAACTCTGAAATTCGTCCATCAACGCTCTTGCTGAAAGTTTCAACTGTGTCTTTGATAGCTGTAACTTGTGCGGCATTAGCTTCGGATGCCTTACTTAGAGTTTCTGAGAAAAAGCCTTTGAGATCGCCAAGCATCTTTGCAAAATCAGGTTCATCAACCTCAACTTCTGATACGTCGGCTGCTTTTTCCAGAGTTTCGGCAGAAGCGTCTTCAGCTGGCGCTGCTTCTTCAGCAGGAGCTGCTTCAGCAGGAGCTGCTTCTTCAGCAGGTGCTGCATCAACTACAGGAGTCTCTTCGACTGCTGCTAGTGTTTCTGTGTTTTCTGACACTTCATTACCTCCTTCTGCGTTTGCCTGTTTTGCAATTTTGTTTGTATCAGGCAACGTTAATCTTGACTTGTGTAAATCAAGAATTCTATCTATTTCCTTTGCTTTGTTTGTATCATTTGATTCTACCCAACCGATTAAAGTTGCTGGCTTGCCAGAAACTGGCGATGTGTACTCTGTGTCTGTTGACATGAATACAGAATCGCTGTCTTCACAATAAAAAATGTTTTCTACTTTTGTCTCTGCTGCAATTCCCTTGAATAGCAATTGACCATTCATCTTCTGGATGGACAAAATGTTGCAGAGTTCATTTGCTGGAGAATCTACTACTGATAGCTCCATCAATGCATATTCTTTGATAAATCTTACTGGCTTACCTGTAGATTTATTGACTTCGTTTTCTGAATCAATAATCTTTCCGCCGATTGAAAATCCTTGTAGGGTTCCGTCCAAAATCTTTTCCCATGTATCTTGTGCACCCTTTGAAATGTATGCATCTACATAAACTCCATTGTAAAATTCTTTTGATTCTGGATCGTAGTATGTTTCTGGTTTAAATGAAACCATTTTTCCAACAGCATTTGATCCATGCATCTCACGAATGTTTCCACGGAAAGATTCGAATGCCTTCAATGATGCATCTGCTGTTACAACGTCTCCTGTTTGATCAAGATTATCTAGCGTAGCAAAACCAGATACTGTGCGCTTTTCACGATTGACTTTTGTGAATGGCACGGACAAATTGATATTGTCGCCATTTGATGACCATAGAGATTTCTCAATATTCATATGCTTAATTTTATAACGTTATTATATATAAGGCAAATAATCAGTTGAGTAGTATTACTCAACCTGTCTGCCTTCGCCTTGAGGATTTCTAGCTTCCCCCGAAATATCTGGGGAATTACTATCCCTTTCTTGATCTCTGGTTCTGGTATTTCCAGCCTGGGCTCTTACTTCCGCCTGCTGTTGTGGCTTTAATTCTACTACCTCGTCGCCACCGTCCATTGGTACCATGCCCTTGCGAATTCTAACTTCATTAGGGGTAATTACCTTCATCCTTAAATAACGCTCATCAATCTTAGATTGAGTATCTTCGTCGGTAAGAGATAATTCATTAAATTTAATTTGAAGAGCATCGGTCATTTCTTCAATTAATTTATTTAATTTCTTTTCTAAAATATCCTGTACTGGCTTACATACCTGCTCTTTAAATGTTTTATCTGCATCACGAGCATTTGCCAGAGAAACTCCTTGTGGGCTACCAATTTTAGAAATTGGTACACGGTGAGCCATTAATATTTCATCACGGTTGGACTGACGATATACATTAAATGAGGACTCTTGTGCTCCCGCCTCAACTGGCTCCATCTTAAATTCGACCTTTGAATCTGAGGAGTCTGCTGGTAGAGGTATGTAGAGTGAGCGGTGATTTCTTCCTTTAAGACCAACCTGGAAAAATTCCAGAAGTTTTCTTTCGGACTCTGGGGATAGCTTGGCACCTTTTACTGTAATAATATATCGTGGGACTGCTTTATTCTCAAAATAGTCTAAATTATATTTACCAGCAAATTCGTTTCCAGCCATAGCATTTGATGCTGCTACGATATCTGGAATTCCATAGTAGTTGTTACGTGGGGTATATTTCTTGAAATGAATTATTTCATTAGGCCTATCGCTGCCGTCCGCAATTGGATTAGGAGTTTCCTGATCTCCAAAATTACGGAAGAATACAGCCTTACCATAAAGCAATTGAATAAAGCCATCACGCAAACGACGGACACGCATTGTCTTTGAAGGGATATGTCCAATATATCCGATTTTTCCAGAGGTTGTTCTGCCGATTTCTAGATAGCCATTTCCTGTTGCCTCTACGTCTACATAAAACTTAATTAATGTTTCTTTGAATGTTTCTTCTTCATTGCAATCTTCTAACCACTCATGTAAGTCTTGACGAAGTCTATCAAGCTTTCTACGAGCCCGCTCTAGTTGTGTATCATTATCAATGCCATCAATTGCATCCATAGTTTTACGTGTTTCAATAAAGTCATATCCAAGACCTACGATATTTGAAACCTTAGCATTAATTGCTGCGTAGTTATATGGGGAAATTTCATAAATATGAGATAGGTATTCAAGATTATATGGAGGCTCAATAAGATCAAACATTGCATATCCAGTAATGGCTTGTGCAAGAAGGTTCTGTTGTGTTTCTACGCCTTCGATACCGACAAATCTCTTTTGAATTGTGCGGCTCATTTTGCGTCGGAATGCAGGGCTAAGTCCAGAAATCTTCTGCAAATCTTCTCCAGAAGCCATAAACACATCTGTTGTCTTTATAACATTTGCTGATGGGATATGGAAATCTGAGGCTGTGTATGCGTGTACGCCTGTGTCTATCTCTTGTGAATCATCTTCAAACATTGTCATATTATTTCTGCCTCTGCGCCTTTCTTGTCTCTTCCTTATAAACGCCTATATCTAGCGGGTCTGGTGTTAGACCCCATTTTAATCTTTGTTGCTGATACTCAAATTCTTCGTCATCTATCTTTCTACGCCCTGATAAAAACTTTGGCTGCCCTTCATAAATGCCATAGGATCTAACTTCTCTTGCTAGGGCATCAATACGAGATCTATTGTTTTTCATTGCTGTTATGGATAAAAAGTTGCCATCATCATCACCAATCCACCGTCCGTCTGGCATCTCCCAAACATATATTCCAAGAGTGGTTTCTTCTGGCCCAACCGTTACATTCTTCTTTTTAAGTTCCATAGGTATTTATTTTACCACTTTAATATGCCTAAGTCCAGCTTTTTGTCACACAATATGACAAAATTATACGTTTTGTACCACTAACCAGTCATTATCATAAGAACTGACTGCGTCTTCTGTCAGGGTTGTGACTGATGTATCTGTTATTGTTGAGGACTGCTTGCTAATATATATATTATAATTATTTGTTGCTGCCGTCGAATTGAAGGCGGACTCATAAAGGGCTATATTCTGATATAGGGCTGATACTGACCCATTTGTAGAATAATTAAATCTAATATCACTTGATACCGCCGATCCAAATACTACTACGACATGGTGTAGTTCATTGGCCTTAAATATACCTGAGACATTCGTCTCTGCGGTCTTATTTACCCCATTCACATATATTGCCGATATATTGGTCTTAGACATTGTACCTGAATTGCTCCAACGGACCTGCGAAGCGGCATATCCATTCGTAGCCAAAGTTGAAACTAGACCGCTATCAGTCAAAGCGGCGGGAGTATAGAAAAACTCCAGTGTGCTTATAGACTTATTTGTAGTAATTTCAAATCCAGAATCTACCACAGTCCTAATACCATTTCGGCTATTTCTGGACAATATGTCGTATGGCATTTTTCCAAGAGTTACCCTATAGTCTGATATTCCAGTTTCTTCTTCTAGAGTAGTCATATAACTATTTCCATTGTATGCATATTTAATTTGATTATTGTAAAAAAGAATAGATAGGTTAAAAAGTCTAGGAATATATCTAGATGTATCTGATGATGTGAAAGTTATTCTGACATATAGTTTACCAGTTGATCCAAAACTGTTTAAAGTATATCCAGGAATTTGCTGTCCATTTACGCATGAAGTATATGTTGTTCCATCTATACTTGTTTGGATTGATATTCCGTTGTCGCCGTCCCATTCTATTTTAGATGAATCTAGTGTTGCTGTGGTTGGTATTGATATAAAATCATCTACTACAATTGTGCTTGCTGCTGCTGAGTCCGTCTCTGTAATTTCAAGACAATTTAAAGATTGATTGTAGGTGAGTCCAGTTTTTACGACATCTCCCCATGGCTTGCTTTGTGGATATACAAATTTGTAAAGGCATGACATTTCATCATCATACATTTCAAATAATTCACCATTTGACGTGCTTGCAACTTGAATTGCTGGAAGTCCCTGTCCTTGTGCAAAATGATATTCTATCTGAGACTTTGAAAGAGCATATCTATATACCGCCAAACTATTTATTAAAAAGGCATCTGCAACATTTGCGGCAGGACCAGAAGCAAGGCTAACACTAGTATTAGTAAAACTAAAATTATCTAGATTTTTATATTTAACTAATTGCCCATCTATATAAATTGAGGCGGACGATACAGAGTAAACAACAGCAACATGAAATACTTTATTTGTAGATGGTAACGTATATTCTAAAGACTGGCTGTCTAACTTAAATATAATATTGCCTTTTTGATAAAATACGCCAACATCATTGGCATTGTCCGCTACCAAAATTGTTTCATTGGTTGTAGCTATTTGTGGGTAAAACCAAAACTCTATTGTAAAATCATTATCTGAGGATGAAGCAGTTGCAAATTTACTACCTGTTGATGCCGCTGAATAATCCTTTGTAATCGAATATGCTATTGATGTTGTGCTGGTTATCTTTGAGGCTCTAGTTGGTCCGCATAATAGCGGCAAAAGATTAGCCTCAAATGAACCAGTATATGTGCCATCATTTTCGCACCCTGAATAATCAAAGGCGGCAGAACCAGATTCATCCAATGGATAATAGGCTATTGGATAATCGTACAGGATAGACGATTTATATGTCATAATTTTATTAAAATTGTATATTTCTTGTTGTGTAATTTACAACTATCATTAGAAAGTTATACTTCCTGATGTTGTGAAATCATAAATATGGAATCCGCCAGATGTTGTATAAGTTGGAGAACCTGTTGTGCTTGTAGCAGCAGAAGGAAGTTTAAGTATAACTCTTCCGCTTCCTCCAGCAGCACCGCTGCCTCCACCTGATCTATCTCCTCCACCACCGCCTCCAGTATTAACTGTTCCGCTAGAAGGGCTTGGTCCTCCTGCACCGCCGCCGCCTGAACCACCAGTACCAGGTTGATAACTGCCATTTCCTCCGCCATTAGAGCCTTCTGCGCCGCCGCCACCGCCGCCAACTACAATAGATTTAATAGGTTCGGTAACGCCAGGGCCGCCTCGTCCTGCATGGTTGGTATTAGGATCGGCTCCAGCTAGAGCGCTTCCTCCAGCGCCGCCACCGCCGCCTCCACTTCGTGCTCCTGAACCGACACCTCCATTATATCCTTGTCCAGAAGTTGCTGTACCTCCTGAACCAGAGTCTCCATCGCCACCGCCGCCTGAACCACCATTTCCTCCATTACCGTCTCCGCCGCCACCGTATCCACCGCCTTCGGATGTTATTGTTGCAAATGTAGAATTACTTCCTTTAGAGCCATTAGTATTTTGTGGCCCTCCATTTCCACCAGCTCCTACGGTTACATTATAAGTTCCTAATACAAAGCTTGCCGTTCCAGTACGATATCCTCCTGCGCCACCGCCGCCTGCTCCTCCACCAGCTGGATTAGACTCACCGCCACCGCCGCCACCGCCGCCTGCAAGAACTACATACTGTATAGATAATGTTGGCAGAATTGGAACAACTGAATTACTTGCTACTGACGCAGCAGATGTTCCATTGGCATTTGTTGCTGTTGCTGTAAATGTATATGATGTATCATTGGTTAATCCTGTAAATGTATAAGTTGTATTAGAAGTAGTTTGAGTTGTAGTTGCTGGGTTAGAAGTAATTGAATATTGTGTAATTGCAGAACCGCCAGTTGCGCCTGGTGTAATTGTGATTGTAGCCTGAGAATCGCCAGCGGTAGCAGATATGGTAGGAGCCTGCGGAACAGTGGTTGATGTTACTGCTGAAGATGAACTTGATGCGACAGATGTTCCAAAATTATTACGTGATTTAACTGTATATGTGTATGAAGTAGCAGATTGCAAACCAGTTACTATAATTGGGCTTGAAGATCCAGTAAATGTTGCAGGAGAAGTTGCTGGGCTTGGTGTAACTTCATAGTCGGAGGAAATTCCTCCATTAGAGCCAGAACTAAAAGCTACAGACGCTTGCCCATTATTAAATGCTCGTCCAGACCCTTGATTTGTGGCTACAACAGATTCTGGAATTGCGGGTGGTGCAGAAGATGCTACCCATCCTTGAGATGTATAAATTTCTAAACATCCCAATGTTCCATTATAAAAGTTTTGCCCTATTGAAGGAGATGATGGTCTGTCTGCTGTTTGACCAAATGGTATTCCTGATATAGATGATTTTCTAATTGGCATTAGTCAAACCTCCATCCTACTGCCGCCCCTGTATATACAAATAATGAGCTAGCTTGATTTACATCTATTATAGCATCTTCTGTTTGTCCATTAATCTTACTGCCGTTTCTGGCTATTGTGATATTATTTGTTGCCGCCGACCCAGATGCATCGTAAATTGTAATTGTATCGCCAACAGAAGGAGAGGCGGGAAGAGTAAGAGTTCTAGCAGCAGTAGTATCTACAAAATAATTACGGCCAGCAGACAGAGTTCCATTTGCTGATTGAACTACATTAAAGGCGGAAGGAAGAGCAGCAGAAACACCTACGGTTTGCCATTCTGTTCCATCCCACACTTTAATTATTTTAGCCATTATGCAAAACTCACTGTTCCCGTTCCCCCCGTAATTATAGTAACTTTATCTGAGGATACTGTTGAGGTTGAACTTACAAGTCCTGGGCTTAATGTTATTGTTTTTTCTGATGAATATCTCAATATAACAATTCCTGAGCCACCATTTCCACCTGCAGGATTTGGGTCACCGCTAGAACCAGCACCGCCGCCGCCTGAGCCAGAATTTACAGTGGCATTTCCGCCAGGACCATTTATTGACCCATTGCCACCACCTGCTTGACCAGCACCAACTCCAGGTGATCCTTGGTATGCGCTAAATACGCCACCACCACCGCCTCCAGCTCTTGTTACAGATGTGCCTGTAATGGATGAAGCAGTGCCACTTCCGCCGTTTGTTCCTGCATTACCTGTGCCGTCTACGCCAGTTGAAGATGAACCACCGCCACCAGATTGACCGTAGTTAGTGGCAACATTTGTTTGATTACCACCTCTATAGCCTTCTACTGGAGTATATCCGCCAGCGTTTCCAGAACCACCATTGCTTCCTCCACCACCTGAGCCTCCGTTATTTCCTGTTCCCTGGTAAGAGCCTCCTCCGCCACCAGTGGAGGATACGGTGTGGAATACAGAATTTTGACCATTGCTTCCTGCTGTGGATGTTCCATTTGCAGCACCTGCACCGCCAGCGCCTACTGTTAATGTCAAGCTACTTCCTTGTGGAAAGTTAGCAGTTGCGGTACGATAACCCCCAGCGCCGCCACCACCGCTTACTCTAGAACCACCACCGCCGCCGCCAGCAATGACAAGATAAGTTACTGCTAAATTTTCCGCTGGGGTAATAGAATTGCTTACAGAAGAAGCAGAAGATGTTCCGTTAGCATTAGTTGCAGTAACAGTAAATGTATAAGAGGTATTATTTGTAAGACCTGTTACAGTTATTGGCGAAGATGCACCAGATGCTGTAATATTTCCTGGAGAAGAAGTAACGGTATATGAAGTTATATTAGATCCACCTGTTGCGCCTGCTGTAAATGTTACCGATGCCTGAGCATTTCCTTCTGTTGCAGTTCCAATTGTTGGTGCCTGTGGCACAGTAGTTGCAGTAATTGCGCTACTAGCAGATGAGGCATTAGATGTGCCATAAACATTTGATGCGGTAGCAGTAAAAGTGTATGATGTATTTGACTGCAAACCAGTTACAATAATAGGTGAAGATGATCCTGTATTAAAATAAGATCCTGGACTAGATGTAACTGTGTATGTTGAGCCTGGAACTGTTCCTGCTGTGAAGGCTATTGATGCAGAACCATTATTAAATGCCCGCCCAGTTCCTACATTTGTAGCAACTAAAGCGCTTGGCGCTGTAGGTGCTGCTCCGATTGGAATCCATGCAGTTCCATCATAAAATTCTGGATAGCCTAATTGTGTATTCATATACACATCGCCATTTGAGGCGGGAGAAGGACGAGAAGCAGTATTTCCCCTCTTTACATGTCCATTAGCAGATGTATTATGTGTAGAAATTGCGGCGGTAACTTCAGCATCCGTAGCCGCATCTGTATTTGCACTAAATAGATTTGCTATATCTCTGATTCTGGACATTAGTAAGTTATACTTCCTGAAGCTGTAAATGTATATATATGACTTCCGCCCGAAGTTGTATATGTTGGAGAGCCTGTTATAGATGCTGCTTGACTTGTTGATCTTAAAACAACAATTCCAGAACCACCATTTCCGCCATTTCCGCCAGGATTACCACCGCTAGCTCCTCCACCGCCGCTGCCAGTATTGGCAGATGCAGCAGAGCCATTTGTATTATTTCCAGTTGCTCCATTTCCTCCACCGCCTGAGCCTCCAACTCCAGCAATTCCAGATCCATTTGCGCCGCCGCCACCGCCGCCTGCACGTGTTACTGATGAGCCAGTTATTGTACTTGCTAATCCTGCCCCACCTGCTCCACCTTGGTCGCTAGCTCCTCCAACATAATTTTGTCCAGCGGCTCCAGCACCTCCACCACCGCCAGTTCCATTTGCACTAGGATTTCCATTTCCGCCATCAAATCCTTGATTTTCAGTACCCAGTCCACCATTAGTTCTCCAGCCAGCTCCTCCGCCAGATCCACCTGTTCCAGCATATTGTCCTGGACCCAAAGAAGCACCCCTTCCTCCACCTATAGAAGTTATAGTGCTAAATACTGAGTTGGAACCTTGTGCGGTAGTGGAAACATTAGGAACTCCACCTGCTCCACCTGCTCCAACGGTAATTGTATATGCTGTTCCAGAAGCGGCTTGAAATTGTGATTCTGCTGCAGAGTTTCTTCCAGATGTTCCAAATGATGTTCTATATCCTCCAGCACCGCCGCCACCGCTCCAGTTTCCGTCTCCGCCGCCGCCTCCTGCAATTACAAGATAGTCAACATTTATAGCAACTGGTGTCACAGAACTTGATGCAGAACTTGCGGGAGATGAACCATTTGATCCTAATGCTGTAACGGTAAAAGTATAAGCAGTTCCATTTGTTAAACCTGTGACGGTTATTGGAGATGATGAACCAGTAGCTGTTATATTTCCTGGTGATGAAGTTACAGTATATGATGTTACTGGAACATTTGTCGGCGCAGTAAATGATACTGTTGCTACTGCACTACCTGCAGTAGCTGAAACTGATGTTGGAGCATCTGGTGAGCCAATTGTTTGCCATCCAGTAGATCTATACATTTCAAGTACGCCTAATGTTCCATTATAAAAAACATCACCAATTGATGGAGATGCAGGCCTATCGGCTGTTTCACCTTTAGGGACTCCTCCGAGTCCAGATGCTCTTAAATCAGCCATTATGCCACCTTCCATCCATATGTGTTACCTGTAAATACCAGCGTGTACCACGATCCATTTACGTCAATGATAAAATTTCCTGCATTGCCATTGATTAATTTGCCATTACGGGCTACGGTTATATTATACGTCGAAGCATTTCCAGATGCATCAAAAATGTCTATTTGATCATTTACTGAAGGGGATGCTGGTAATGTTAATGTAAGGGCAGAAGCAGAAGTAACGAAATATCTATATCCCGCCGCCAAATTTGTAGCAGTTGAAATAGCAGATGATATCTCAGTCTTCTTGTCCGCTAAATATCCATTTATCTCAGACTGAGTATATGTGTTTGTTGAATTAAGATTAGTTACTGTTAATACTTCGATAATATCATTCAAAGCTGCGGCGGTAGAAAGAATAACAGTATTACTTCCAGATGTTGTATAATCTGTTCCCTTTAACAATAGTAGACCATTGAAGAATACCTGCTCAAATCCATCTACGAATGATATTGATGTAACGAAATTTGTTTGTCCCGCCGTGGCTGTAAATTGATGACGACGAATTAGATTCGGATCAAATGAGGTCGCATCTTCATCTGAATCTATCCATATCTGCCCGACGGCAGGAGATGATGGAGCAGATGATTGATATTTCGACCCAGTAACAAGATCTGCCAACGTAGTTGGCGCATATGATGTTCCAGATACGGAATATAGAACTTGACCCGCATTTGGCGATGTTGTTGTTCCAGTTCCGCCATATTGGGTCGGAACGGTAGTATGAGAATCTAAATTATTATTTGTAGCGAGAATGACGCCAGAATTGTGGGATAAGCCATTTACAAATAGCTTATTTTTGACCTTAAAATCTTTATCTGCCAATTCAGTTCACTCTCCCTTTATTGGTTATATTAAATTATAGCATTAGATTATTTAGGGTATCTAACGATTACTACTCCTGATCCGCCGTTTCCTCCTTGACCTCTGTAATTTCCTCCAGGCCAATAATATCCACCGCCACCCCCGCCGCCGCCAGTATTAGCAGTTCCAGGATATCCATAATTTAAAGTATAATCATTAACTCCGATTCCTCCATCTCCGCCGCCGCCTAATCCTCCAAACCCTCTTGGAATACCAGCTGAGCCCAAGGAGCCAGCACCGCCACCTCCTGCATAATAGTAATTACCTGAGCTTAACTGCCCAGTTCCTGTAGCGGCAGCCATGGCATTAATAAAGCTGTAAGGACCTGCAGTTCCTCCGACCAAAGTGGTTACAGTTGCTCCAATTCCTCCATTACCAGATGGAGCATTACCTCCGACTGCTCCTGCACCTCCGCCGCCGCCATTATAATTTGAGCTACCAGTTGTTCCTCCATTAAATCCTTGATTTACAGTTCTTTGTCCTGCTCCAAATCCACCTCCGCCAGAACCTCCATTTCCACCAACAGCTTCACATGCTCCAAGGCCTCCTCCAATGGCAGTAGTATAAGATCCTATGACAGAATTACTGCCTTGTGTTCCTTGTGTAACAGGCCCATTTAATGTACCAGCTCCACCAGGGCCCCCAGCTCCAACTGTAACATTATAGTTTTGAACTGAGAAAGACTGTGAACTCCATCCTAGTAAACCTCCTGCACCAGCTCCATATGATGGACCCGTTGAGCCACCACCACCGCCCGCCACAACTAATATGTCTGCACCAGTTATATTTTGCTTAGGAGTAAATGTTTGAGAAGTTGTAAATGTATGATAATAATAATTTTCATCTGAAGTAATAACTCCTCCAGTAGCTTTAGCAGAAATTCCGATTGATTGTATTCCATATAAAGTTGCGGTTGAATTTTGAATCCACACATTTGTATTAGGATATAAAGAAATGCTTGTTATAGCCGACGAGTTGCTCCATAATCCACTAGCCAAAGTCATCCACTGCACAGTAGAATTACTTTCCATAACACTATCAATACTTAATGATTTATTGTTGCTTGAAGTGTAATTAGGAATATAAATTACGTCATTACTAAATACACCTGCAGTTGGTGTTGAACCCCCAACTATTCCACAAAATAAGCGATCTGTATAGCTATTTCCAGAAACTGGTGTTGCTTCGGTTGAATCTTTCAAAATATATTTTCCAGAATATCCAGAAGTTGAACCATTGAATCTAAGAAGAAGTTCAATGCCATTATTTTGATTACCACGCACAGAACTCATAATTACTAAATCAGTATAAGTCTGCGGAATGTTGGTGAATTCAATTGCTGATTGTCCACCTGCACCTACTGTGACGGTTTGAATTGGCGTCATTGTTCCATTTAATAAACTCATACTGGATACCTCACTATAATTATACCTGAACCGCCTAAGCCATCTTTTGCTCCTCCACCGCCACCAGTATTAGCAGTACCAGATAAGCCAGCACCAGTATTACCATATCCTCTACCTCCACCACCAGAACCACCAGCACCGCCAGCGTAAGTGCCACCTTCAGCACCGCCTCCTCCACCACCAGCATAGTAACCACTTACACCAGTGCTAGTTGCGGTTGCCCAAGTTGAGTGAGCATTAGAACCAATACCACCATAACCACCAGCACGATTATCACCAAAACCACCTTCTCCAGCACCACCAGCGCCGCCACCTCCAGCACCAGCAGCATTTCCATTACCAGCATAACCAGTTCCACCGTTGTATCCCTCAACAGGGGTATAAGAACCTTCGTTTCCAAATCCTTCAACTGCTGGAGATGCTTGACTATTATTATTATCTCTGCGATTACCTGCACCGCCGCCAGAACCACCATTACCACCTGAAAATAGTACTGTACGCCCTGCTACTGTTGCATTACCGCCTAAACCTCCACCAGTAGATGAAAATGTAGACATTCCAGTTCCAGAAATAGACGAGTTATTTCCTTTATTATTTAAGGCACCGCCTGCGCCTACAGTAATTGAGTACGCTGTTCCTGAACTAAAGCTTTGACTTGTGTTCGATCTATAACCACCAGCGCCGCCACCGCCATAATAAGTATGACTTCCGCCACCGCCGCCTCCAGCGACAACTAAATATTCAACGTTTGTTAAATTTTGAGCGGGAATAAAAGTTCCTGATTTATTAAATACATGATACCAATAAGATGCATCTCTAACAATTGTATCCCCACCAGTTGCTTTTGCTTGTGCTGAATTTGCAGAATTTATTCCGTATAGGCTGAAGGTTGAATTTGCGGCAATTGAGAGACTTTGAGTACGAATAGTAATGCTTGTTATCGCAGAAGTTGAATTTGTTGAGCCGACATTGGCACCTACATAGGCAGAAGAAGTATTGGCTCTAAGTAAAACTTGTTTGAATGCTGTAGTATTTGTATAATTGTTAAAATGAAGAATACTAGTACAATTAGTAAAATTACCTGTTGATGCTGGAATATCTGATTGACTAGATGCTGCTCTGTCTGAACTAGCAGTAGTTCCACTACCATACAAACGAGTCCAACTATAGCTACCTGTTATTCCATTGACTTGTAACCAAATAGGAGCACCAGTTGATGTGGTTGAACCAGAACAAACCAAAACCAAATCCGTATAGGTCTGTGGGATGCCACCTAACGTGACAGAGGAAGCAGCTTCAGATAGAGTAATAGAAGCTATAGGAACATTTGTACTCATGCTGATCTCATCCCGTATAATGCAAATATTGAACCTTGTCTAAAAGTTCCGTCGCTTGGAACAATTCTTATACTACTTATTGCTGCTGAACTTCTCCATGATCCTGACCATAAACCTATTCCTCCAGATACATTTCTGTCTTGACCCGCTAAAGAACGAGTTGTTTTAAATTTATTTGTATTCGAATACTCTAAAATATCTGTGACAGACACTCCCCAAGAGCTAGCATCACCTAATTGATCTGCACCTAAAGATAAAAAACTAGCATCTGTTCCACTTGATACGAAGGGGTTAGATCCATCTGCTCTTAAAGCATGATAGGAATAGTTGCTTCCAGAATCTGAATTAAAAGTTGTATGTAGCCAAGTATTATTAGATGTATTTGAGTATCCCCAATTTATTCTAATTTGTAAATGAGCGTAGGTTTGTGGAATATTTGTAAATGTAACACTAGATGCTCCATTTGCTCCAACTGTAATAACCTGTAATGGAATTAATGCTCCAGGATCATTAGCAATTGGAGTAAATGAACTACTTGCTGTCGAATATGACCCTGTTCCAATTACATTCACTGCCGCCACCCTAAATATATATGCAGTTCCTGTTGTTAATCCTGTAACTGTAGCAGATGTTGATGTTGATGTTCCATCACTAAATGTAGTCCATGATGACCCTGAATTTGATGAATACTGCACAGCATAATCTGTTATTGCGCTGCCGCCATTTGATGCAGGAGCAGTCCATGAGACTAGCGCCTGTCCATCTACTCCAGTACCTACTGCCGTAACAGATGTTGGGGCACCTGGAGTTGTAGCAGTTGTAATTGAATTTGATGCAGATGAAGCATTTGATGTTCCATAACTATTTGTGGCAGTTACGGTAAAGGTATATGAAGTATTTGCAGTAAGTCCTGGTACTGATATAGGGCTAGATGCATTACTTGCTGTAATCCCGCCTGGATTTGAGGTTGCAGTATATGATGTAATTGCTGAATCGCCAAAATCTGTAGGACCTGTAAATGGAACTGATGCGGTAAGTCCACTTACCGTTGCCGTTCCAATTGTTGGAGGTAGAGGAACTGCTCCATTTGCAATTAATGATATCCAAGCACTACCAGTCCATACTTCAAATGCTTTTTTATCTGTATTGAAGAATAGATCTCCTGCTGTTGGAGATGCTGGTCTACTTGCTGTTCCGCCCCTTGTATATGCTGCAGGAACTGTATACCATTGAGTGTTAGTTCCGTCAGTTTGTAAAACTTTATTTGCATTTCCAGATTGGGCGGGAAGTAAAGAATTTAAAGTATTAGTAGTAGAAGTTTGTCCAGTTCCGCCCATAGATACAGGAAGAGGAGATTGAATGTCTAAACCATTTTTAACTTTAAAATCTTTATTAGCCATTTAAATCTCCTGGCTTTTCCAGCCCAAAAAATTCATACGCCTCATCTTCAGAATTAAACCAACGCCATCCATCTACTGGATATTCATAAGTGTCTTTTTCATCTCTATATAGAGCATAGTCTTTATTTAATACATACAGTCTTCCGCAAACAACCATATTCTCATTTTCGACTCTATAAAACCCGTCCGTTTTATTTTCATATCCATCTTCTGGAATAACTTCCATATGTCTAAATGTCATGATCCTGTTACCGTCCATCCTTTAGCTGTTGCAATACTTGGTGTATCATCTACTGTTCCATGATTTGATGTAACAGTTAATGTCTGTGCTCCTGCCGCCGTTCCAAGAGATGTGTACAGAGCATCTAGGGCAGTACCATCAAGACGGCAACCTAAAACAGAAAAAGCATATCTCATACCAGTTGCTATTACTGAAGATAGATTAGGAAAATATGTTGCTAATGAAGTTGCTGGGGCAGATGTGACTGCCGTGCAATTTACATTAAATCTCTTTAAAGCTCTTGAAGTACCTATAGAATTATAAGTTGATCCTGTTGTAATATTTGAAAAAGCAGTAGTCGAAATCATTATGGGAAAAGTTGTAATATTATATACTGACGAATATAATGTAAAAGATTGTAAAGAAAATGTATTTATTGCAATACCACTACCTAAGATCAATGTCGTAGTAATATTAAAATTTGGAATTTCTTTTAAATTTATACATTCGTTAAACATATTAGACATACTTGTTACAGATGTGGTTGTAAATAATGGAACTGATTGGAGAGAGTGACAACTGCTAAACATGCTAGCCATAGTTGTTACAGCAGCTGTATTGAATAGTGGAACTGTTTTTAAAGAATAACAACCGTTAAACATGCTAGCCATAGTTGTTACAGCAGCTGTATTGAATAGTGGAACTGATGTTAAAGAATAACAACCGTTAAACATGCTAGACATACTTGTTACAGCAGCTGTATTGAATAGTGGAACTGATTTTAAAGAAGTGCAACCGTTAAACATGCTAGCCATATTTGTTACAGAAGCTGTATTAAATAGTGGAACTGTTTTTAAAGAAGTACAAGTACCAAACATGCTAGACATAGTTGTTACAGCAGCTGTATTAAATAAAGGTACTGATTCTAATGATCTACAAAGATTAAACATGCCAGACATATCTGTTACAGATGATGTGGTAAATAAAGGAACTGATGTCAAAGAATAACATGAATCAAACATGCTAGACATACTTGTTACAGCAACTGTATTAAATAGTGGAACTGTTTTTAAAGAATAACAACTGTTAAACATGCTAGCCATATTTGTTACAGAAGCTGTATTGAATAGTGGAACTGATGTTAAAGAAGTACATGAATAAAACATCTGCCCCATATTTGTTACAACAGGTGTGTTAAATAAAGGAACTGATGTTAAATTTGTACAAGCTTCAAACATGTTAGACATATTTGTTACAGATGTGGTTGTAAATAATGGAACTGATACTAATGCTAGGCATAGCCTAAACATGCTAGACATATTCGCTACGGAAGATGTGTTAAATAATGGAACTGTTTCTATTGCTTGACATCCATTAAACATGCCAGACATATCTGTTACAGATGATGTGGTGAATAAAGGAATGCTCTCTATTGATCTGCAATTTAAAAACATATTGGCTGTGCTTGTAACTGTTGCATTTGTATTAACTGTAACAGATTTTAATTCAAAACATTCTGCAAATAAGTTTGCATATGAAGACAAATTGCTTGAAACTATATTAACTCTTTCTAAAAATAATGGTCGGAATGTAGGAGATGATGATCCAGTTATTTTAATTGTAGTTAAACTTGTTCCAGAAATTGCTATATCTAACCAAGGAATGGGAGCGTTAGTTGTTAAATTTGTTCTAGTAAATGTTTGTTGTAAATCTATCATTGTAAAACTTTGTCCCGCCTGCGGAGTTACAGTGATTATTACTTGCTTATATCCTGCAGATGTAAGTGTTCCGCTAGATATTGAAGAGTATGTATATTTATGTGAGGCTTTTGTATTAGATGTAAAATTTTCTGCCGCCGACCCATCGCCCCAATCTACTGTATAGTTACCTTGAGCTAATAATGCAACGTAGTTTGAATCATCATTAGTAATTGCAAGCAAACCTACAAATTTTTGTTCATTTGATGCTGGTGCTGTTAATGTAAGCCAATCTGCTGGCCTAGTCCATCCAACAATTGTTCCTGCTGCCGAAACAGCATCCTGTAATATATTTTTATTAGATAATGTTGGGCGGGCAACTCCAGGATTTTCTACAACAATTGAATATGGAGAATATTCTGTAGGAAGTGTATCTGGTGATGTTATAGTTAAAGATGTTACAGAGTTTCTGGTTACTGAATCTGCTGCTCTTTCTGTTCCGTCTGTTCCCTTAAAATATACCGTCGCATTTGATGCAAAATTTGTTCCAACAATATCCATACTTTGATTTACAGTATTTACAAATGTGGGAACTATAGAAGAAATTGTGGCGGGAGCAGTAGTCTGATTATCTAAACTTGTTGATATAAAAGCAGATTGATTATATACAAAAGAGACGGTATCTCCCTGTTCCCCGCCAACTATTACTATTTTATTAAATACACCACTAGTAGTTAGTACTAATCCACTAGAAGTTCCTACTAATGTTCCGCCTGAATTATATGCATAGACATCTATATTGGTATCTAGAGATATAGAGATAATTGAATATTTGCCACCAGGATAGTTTTGGCTCAATGTAGTCGTTGTTACATTTCCGACAACATTGATTGAAAAACTGCTATCTGAAGAAAATCCTAGGCTTGTTCTTAATGTATCTGCAACATCTCTAGCTCTTGTCAATTTATATTACTCCATTGATACTAATTGCCAATTGAGATCATCTTCACTCCAACGATAGAATTGTCCATCTGTTGGCATTGGTGTAGGTGCATCCCATAGGCATGTATCTTCATTTAGTGTCCAAGAATTAAAAGGTTTAGGTGGAATAAATGCGTCACGGGATGCATCATATGTGTATCCAATGCCTGCATAATTCTTTCTAAATCCTGCGTCTTCTGTCATTTCATTTGTTTCTGGGTTTCTCTTTTTCCCGCCCATTGAATTATATGATGTACGCTTACATACTTGTCCATATACTTCTGCGTAATGAGCTTCCCAATCAGAAATGCCATCAACAACTTCATCTTCATTCCGACCAACAATTACTTGAGTTACTACATTGTTTTCGTCAATAAAAGCGTAATGTGCCATTTTTATTTCCTCCTTTTTTAGATTACTAATACTTCTGCTTCTTCAGCAGTAAGTGGTTCACCAGCAATAAGTTTAGCTTTTGCTGATGCTTTAAGAGCTGCTTTTGCTTCTTCTGCCGCCACACGAGCTGCCTCAGCTTCGGCAAATGCTGCCGCATCTGCTTCACGTTGAGCAATTTCCTCGGCGGTCAAAGGAACAATAGCCTGTTCTCCAGTAGAACAATCTACTACTATCTTAGTCAGTACTTCAGTCATTTTTGCCTCCTATTTGTCTATATATTATAGCATTTAGCTATTTTTTATACCATATTATGAATTTTTTATTCCATAAAGCGTCGCAGTTGTGTGTTCAACAAAACTATGTCCGCCAAGAGATTGTAAACGGATACTAGAAATTGCGGCAGTACTACTTGTTTTACCACCATGTGTCATTAAAACAAACTTGTTAGAGGTAATTGTGCTATTTGGCACAACGCTCTCGCATAAAAAACTTTTTGGATAAGAAGTATCTGTATAGCGTGGTATATACCAAGTGGTATTTGAAAAGGTGCTGGAAGGATTTAATGAAGTTGTAATATAACCATAAGCCTGTGTCGCAGATTGAAACGCCTGAACATCGCTTGGCGCAGTGGCGTAAAAATAACTAGCATCAAATCCAGAACTTGAACCATTAAAAGTAATTACAGGAAAATCGTTATCGCCATTTCGATTAGAACGAGCCGATAATAAAATAACTAAATCTGTGTAGGTTTGCGGAATAGAATCAAAATCTATTACTGCAGCAGGTGTAGAAGGGACGGTTACTGTTTTAATAGCAATATAAGTATTAGCCATTTTACGCCGCCTTTATTCCGTAGAGTGTTATTTGACTTCCTGCTTGAAGGTCAAATAAATTGCTATTAGGTCCACGGGAATACAAATAAATAGAACTAATTGCCGCCGTATTAGCCCAAGTTCCTAGAGTTGAACCATTAGCATATTCAGGGCTAGTGTGCGTTGTTGAAACTACTTTATTCACATTTGTATTTGTATATTGGTAAATATGAACATATCCAATATTATATTGACCAGAATTTCTCCAACCTGAAACCTGACCAATGTTTATAGCACTAAATGAATTATTTTTTGCGCTGTCTATAACAGTATTTTGTGACGCAAAACCGATATTAGAATAACCACTAGAACTATTGTTGAAACGCATAGACATATCCCAAGAGTCTTGGGTAATATTTCCTTTGAACACCATAACTAAATCGGTATAGGTTTGAGGTATATTGTTGAAAATAATACCTTGATAGTTATTAGTTAAGGTAGTTGTTGAAATAGGTTCGTATGTTCCTGGCATTATGAGCCTGCCTTTATTCCATACAAAGCAAACGTTGTATGCTGCTTAAAGTTTCCGCTTTGTGGTTGAAGCAAAATTGATGATACCGCAGAAGTATTATACCAAGCACCGCCCGTGTACCAAATAACATCTGCTGAACCATCAAGAGCCGCACCGCTTATGCTTCTCATAGTTGTATTTTTATTTGTATTGGAATAATCCATAATAGACATTTTTAGTGGACCGTAAGCTCCTGCTTGTGTGCTATCCATAGGACAACGAAGCAGATAAGACCAAGAATCATTTCCAGTTGCCGCAACAACAAGAGGTGTTGCGCCTGTTGAATAAACCCAATGCCACGAATAACTACTACTATTTGAGTTGAATCGCACACCAATATTTGTTGAATTTGTGCTTGCTTGATCAATTCGTGCTACACCACGAATTTCAAGATGTTGATATGTGCTAGGTATAGAGGTGAACTCAACAGAAGGAGCACCGCCAGCGCCTACAGTAACAGTTTGAATGGACTCATATGAATTACTAGATAAGCCTTGACGAGTTGAGGAAGCAATTGTTCCAATAATTGGCATTAAGCAATATCTCCCACCACATACCATGTATCTGTACCTGTCTTAATACATGTAGCAGATGAATTTTGTGCTCTTAATTTAGGAGCAGTTGCTGTTGCGCCTGTTGAATTAACAGTTGTTGTTCCTGATGATGCCGCCTGAATTGTTAATTGTCCAGAACCAGTTTGAATAATTGTAATTTGAGTTCCTGTTGGAAATGCTACTGAAGCGTTAGTAGGAATATTTATGGTTCCAGCCGTCGATCCATTTGATGCAAGAAGTATATCTCCTTGATCTCCCAAAACTAAAGTGTAAGCATTTGTAGAAAATGTTGGAGTAACTAATGGCTGTGTTATTACAGCATTCGTTAAAGTTGCACCAGAAACTGTTGGACTTGTTCCTAGAACAATAGATCCTGATCCTGTTACATTTTGTCCTAAAGCTGTTGCTATACCTGTTCCGAATGATGTTATTCCTGTTCCGCCATTTGCTACAGAAACTGGAGTTGATAATGATAATGTTACTGCCCCAGAATTTCCGCCTCCGCTTAAACCTGTGCCTGCTGTAACTCCAGTAATATCTCCATCTGTTATTGTATATCCCAAAGAATTCCAAGCAGTTGATCCATCGCCAACCTTCATCTTCTTTGTATCTGTTTCAAATCCTATTTCTCCCGCCGCCAAAACAGTGTTAGCTGAAGTCCATTGAGACGCCGTTCCTCTTTTAACTTGAATTACTGCTGGCATTATAGTGTTCCTCCATCAAATGTTTGTGCTGATTGTGTATCTATTGTATTATAAACATTGCTATCTTGCAAAGCATCTAATTCTCCGCCGTCTAAGTTAGAATTTGGCGGAAAATCAGAGTTATCCGCTATTGCTCTAGCCTTGCTCATAATACCTCCTTAAGATAGAAGAAGTTTGGCTTCTTCTTCTGTGATACCTAATTTTTCAAGCAAGGCATTTTTATTAGCCTGTATCTGTTGCAATTTTTCTTGTTCAAGTAGCCACGCCTCATTATCCGCTTCGTTCAATGCGATTTCTTCAGATGTTGGTTCTCTATCAATATAAGTTCCATCTTCTTGATATATTCTAATTGTAGTCATTTTAATTCACCCCATAAATGTAAATATTTCCACCATTGTATGAATGGTCTAACTGTGACCTTGCAAATGTGAAGTTAGTTATTGCCCCACCTTTGTAAGTTCCCATAAGAAATCTATAACGACTATTTGCACCACCACTAATGCCACCATAGCCATGTGAAGTTATTAATTTCCTTCCACTGTCGTTGTAGCGGAATACATTGACAATTTGCATACCATTATTGTTGCTATCGTTTGAAACTGATATGACAGGAATTCCTGAACCTGCTGAACCTTCGCCTGCGGCTTGGCTATCCTGTCCATTAACGCCACCCAAAACATAATTTGCGGATGAATCACCATTGAACCTTATTGTTCCATCAAGGTTGCCACCGCTTCCTGTATTAAGATTTACTAATACAATTAACAGGTTTGTGTAGGCAGTTGAAAAAGTTGAAGTAGTCACTGAATTTGTGCCTGATAATGTAAGTGTTTGAAGAAGTGTAAGACTTCCACCACCACCGCCTGCGGGGGTGGCCCAAGTTGGAACACCGCCTGAAACTGTAAGAACTTGGTTTGTGCTTCCAATCCCAAGTCTAGCAGGAGTATTTGCAGATGATGCATAAATAATATCTCCAGTAGTTGTAGTTAATGTTTTTTGAATTGCACCATTTGCTAAGTCATATGCTGATTTAACTGCATTTGGAGTAGCTGCAGTTGTAGTAGATGTTGAAGATGTAGAATCTGTTAATTGAACTGCTCCTGACTGAGAAGTAGAAGCAGATTGAATTCCTATTGTTACTGCTCCACTTGATCCTCCGCCTGTTAAAGGAGATGAGGCTGTGACGCTTTCAATATCTCCAGGAAGCGAAACTGATCCGCCTAATGATATTGGGGACCCATTAATAGTAATACTTGAATTCTGTAATTGTGCATTTGAAATTGTGCCAGTTAATCCAGATGTGGGTAGCGTAGCTACGCTAAAATTATTATAACAATTTATCTGAACAAAGTCTGAAGCAGACAATGCAGCCAATCCTGTAATTGATGTTCCATTTGTAGCTGTATAGTCATCTCCACGAACTAGAAGAATACCATTGAGATATACCTGTTCCTGCCCTGGAGTATATGAAAGAGCTTGTGATGCATTATCATATCCTGAG
>Ga0315901_10000678_pt1 | contig 50061 bp, 45 predicted proteins | sample LakEriMetagenome_10_FD_203761 | JGI IMG/M metagenome (GOLD analysis project Ga0315901, IMG submission 203761) | Freshwater fungal communities from buoy surface, Lake Erie, Ohio, United States - Buoy 2 MA116 | ecosystem: Environmental > Aquatic > Freshwater > Lake | place: USA: Lake Erie, Ohio...
GTATTAATATATTGTGCAAGCTTATCCTTTAGGGTGTCATTGCTAATATAATTCTCAAGAGAATCCGGTCTATATTTTTCAACCCACAACGTATGTTCAATCATATTATGAAAAGTTAGAGTTAATCTAAAAGTAACGAGCGTTGTGGATTTTGGGAAGGGGCAGATGCACTGGCTTCCTCTAATTTATACAATTGGTGTCTATGATTATCTATTTCTTCGAACATAACATCTAATATAAGCGAAATCATATCTTTGTTTCTATTATCTTCCATAAGGCTTTGCCATCTGCAAAGCCTTTCTGTCGTGTCTTCTAATGAACGCAAATATCCCTTTGCAAACTGTAATTCTGAATTATGCATTATATACTCTCTTTAAATAAGATTTTACTAATGGTTGTTTCGTCTTCATCATCGGAGTATACATTAACGGTAAATGATTCCCCACCGAGCATATCTAGCACCTGCTTAAGTAGATTGGTTGCGTCATTAATATCATTAATATTGAATGTCATGGGACCATATCCTTCTAATTCAAACACTAACGCAACCTTTCCAGTTAGTTGTAGTCTAAGTCCAGGTTCTTCCGGTGTATTATTATCCGACGATTCCATATATTAAATCTTAATTAGATAATAATTGGTAGTATATCCCTGTTCTTGAAACGATACGTGTGCAATACCCTTGGTGCTAATCTTCATAACACCCGACATTCCTTTATTGGCAACCAAGATTTCCTTAAGGAGTGATGCTGAAAAATTGGTATGCGATAGTGCCACGGCTTCGGTTGCCGTTACATTCAGAGTAATTCGATGTGTGTTATTATTAGAATACCCAATAATCACTTGCGTCTTCTTACCATCGGAGACAACTGTAAACTCTCGCTCTTCACCTAGTGCAGACTTTGCCCGTAGAAATGATGTTACAAACTGCTGGTCGAGATCAATAGAAATTTCAAAATTTGGGAGATTCTTAAGTTCAGGAGTACCTGAGATAGCTGACGGATCTGCCAGCACATACTCTGCCGTTGCATTTGAATCTGATAGAGTCAATGCGGTTACCTTCCCGTTGGTTTCGCGAGTAACTACATCTAGGGAATCGCCCATCACAGATAGCATAGATGATAACATCGATGTATCAAATACACCATACGTTCCCTTTGGAAGAACATCTTCTTTCATTGCAATCATCGCCAATACATTCTTATCATCGGTGGTGCATGATACGGAAAGCTCATTTCCATTTGATTGCCACTTAGCATTCTTAATAGAACCACCAAGATAATACTTGCTAATAAATCGTTCCAGCTTACTCTTTTCCATAACCCTTAACCTCTTTATTGTTTAATATTGTTTATCTTCAAACCACATACGAGATAATCTACCGTCAGTAAACCGTGCATGGTAATCTCTCCATACCCGATTAGTATTCAATTCTGGTTTACTACTATAAAATATAATATCACCGTGGAAGTCTGTCAAGTATTCACGACGATAACTACCTTCTATTTTTTCTAGGTATCCACCCAAAAATGCCGTTGCATCGCCCATCCACTCGTAATCCCAACGTTCTTCATATAACTGCCCCTTTCCAGTGACAACATATCTAGTCATCGCATTATCGAACGATTTGGTTTGAAACCACTCATTAGTTATTTCGGTTCTGTCTGGGAGTAATACTTCCAGTCGAATTTCATCAAATAATCCCATAATGAATTAATCCCATAATCCTTCGTAGTATTTTCCGAATAGTCGGAATCCGTTGCTGATACGTGCTTGGTATGCGTCACGCGCTTCCCAATCACAGTCGCCTTTAACCTTCCAACGAACAGGCACCGTCATCTGCCCTTCATCCTCGGGGTATTCAGTAAAATCAAGCTCGGGTTTTACTTTCCAGAATTGGTCTTCCCAATCCATCAATTTACTTTCAAAGGCAAAAATCATTTCATCCATAACCCAATCCCATCGCTTGAAATGGTTATCATCCGTATCCCATTCATTTTCGGTAGGCGGTGCTGCGGATTTACTAAGCTCTATGGGAACGTCTTCGTCATCAACAAATGGCGCTCCGTGTTTGGTTTCCTTCAATTGCTTGAGCATAGGAACAACGATGTGAGCTAACGTGGTATCCATACCCCACGTATCCCATGGATCAATCTTGACAGAAATTTTTTGTTCCTTCGATGAGTCTTTTGGGTATTTACCAATCGTAACTTTCATAAATTATTTCCATAATTGTATATTATATCGAAGTGTATCCCAGTTAAATAAAGGTCCAGGATCTATTTTTCTTCCCAGTGGGCGAGCTACATCTTGATGTCCAACCACAACAGTTGAAGTTGGATCGGGGAATCGTTTGTGTAGTTCATTAATTAACCAAGCAGAACTGTGATATTGGTCTTTTGTATATTCTGTTTTTCCATTATTTTCCAAGCATATTCCAATACTATATCTATTAATTCGAAACATACCATTCCAGTATGAGTATCCTACATGGGATGCTTGGTATCTTGGATCAAGTAATTTAATTACTGTTCCATCCTTTTTTATATAATAATGATAACTTAATCTTCGTTTAATTAAAGTGCGTCTTGCTATATTATAATTACCACCACCGTCATTATGAATTATAATATAATTTTTTGTGGTGTCTCTAATTTGCTTGTTTCTAATCGGCAGCGGTGAATTTACTAAGCTTGGTGCGATTAACTGCGCCACAAGAAGTGTCATAGTTACCATTCATCTCTCCTATATTAATTTAGTGGCGGTGGGGGATTCGAACCCCACATAGGTTTCCCTAAGTCCTTGGCTAGCATAGTGTGGTTGTAACAATGGGTAGCGCCCGTATATCCACTCCTACCGTCGTCCCGACCGACTGCACCGCCTATTACATATTAAAAAATAACTTTAATTACAGATACCCAAAATATAATTGTAAAGATAATTACAGATAGCCGTAGGGCAATTACATCCCAATGCTTTTTATAATCTGTCATTAGAATTCACCCCATTCCCGAATTGATACACCTACGGGAAAGATAGGAATACCATCCTTACTCAATTCAAAATAACGAACGGTCAAGTATTTACCGATAAGCTTCTTGCGGTTCTTATAAAGCTCACTACGATTTTCCTGCGAACCCTCTGGGCGACAATTGAACCGAGCACCAGAAGCAGTCTCCAATTCAAAAATTGCAAGACCGACATCACTACCATCGCCATCAACAACATCAACAATACGATACTCTGCATCTGTAAAATCCTTTAGTTTCAAAAGTGAATACGAACGTTTCCCAACTTCATATAGTGCAGCGGGATCACGGACCATTGTTCCCTCAAATCCTTCGCTCACAAACTCACGATGGAACTTCGATACGTCCGCTTCGGTATCAGCCCGAATCGTGTTAACAATCTTGATATTCTCTGGAGCATTGCGACAAATATCTTCAATAATCTGGTATCGCTTGATGTATGGAAGATCCGTGTCTACAATATCATACACATGGTAGAGTAATTTGGAAGACAGTTCTGGACGATACTTCTTGATTGCCTTCATACTTTCTTGTAGAAGCTGATTACCAGGAAGCATCAGTTCACCGTCAAGAATAAAACCCGCTGTATCAAAATTCAAATGCTTGATGACATCGGGAATAACCTGCTTATTTCCACGACTCCACCCTTCCATACCATCAAACAACATACGCATTCCGTTAAGCTTGGGCTGAACGAATACGGGGAACTCCATCTTGCCCTTGTGATCAGAAAACTTGTGGGCAAGCATCGGCATTGGATACATCTGACGAGTTTCCCCATCATATCCAAATCCCTTGTCTCGCTGCTTCTTCAGAATCGCATCAAACTCAAATTCTGCTTGCTCCTTACTATCACGAGCGTTTGCTCGACCTTCGTTGGTTGGCGATGCATAATATGGTTCCGATAGCTGACGCTTAGTTTCTCGCCCCGTCTTGGTCAATTGATACCATTCGGTCTGCGTGAAATACTGGTCCGAATCACGCAGAATGTGAAGACGCCAGAACTTCTTCCCGCCATTCTTGTTTTCACCAATCAACCAATTGCTCGACTTAATGATTTTCATTTATAGTAGTCCTCACGGTACAAAAGGCAACGGGATAATAATTCTCATCGATGGCATATGATGTTTTCACATACCACAAATCCTCTTTAGTCACAATCGTGTCTACAGTAGTTTCTCTTGGAAATCTACAAGTAACGATATAAGTCTTTTCTACTGGCTTGCACCCAATTAATAGCAGTGCTAATGGTAACCATTTCATATGCGTCTCGATCATATATAAAATATATACGGTATGTAGTATTTTGTCAAGTATTAAAAACTAAACCACTCAGAAGCATTTTGATTTACTTCAGTTGGAATGTTTCCCCAAGATAATGCGCTATAAAAATCTTCCAGTTTTTTCTGCAACTCGTTTTCAAATAAGGCATCGTAATCCAAATATTCACTAATAAAATCTGTAATCTCCTTTGGATCATTGTATCCCTTGATTGCCAAGGATTCGATTTTTAATGAGTTTGGTTTTAAATATACATATTTAATTTTTGCACCATCCTCGATGCGTTCATACTTTTTATCCAACCCAAGATGCTTCAGCATTCTATTATATGCAATCGCAGCTTTAACGTGAGCAGGAGTTCCCTTTTTAAAAGATACCATCGAAGTAACCGATGCATCATCAAACTTACTTAGATTTTTCACAGCAGTGTTTCGTGCAATATCAATAAATGCACAATCTTTTAAGTTAGATTTGAATTCTAATACATTTCTATCAATCGTATCTTTATCAGTTTTACGAAGAACATCTAACAAAAACTTATTCATAAATGTTCTGAACGCCGTTGGGAATGTAGACCGCACCACATCCAATCCAGTAACTTTGATTTTACTCATATCGGAATTGGTTTCTAGATCATATACTTTATCTAGTGCGTATCTCTTCTTTGCAATCCAAATACCAGACTTAGCAATAGACTCACCCTTAATATAAAATTTGTGTGAGTTACAAAAGAAAAATTCCTTAGCAAAGTCATCATAGTATGTATTTAGTTTAGACTCTACTGCATTTGCTAGTTTAATAGTAAACTGTTTCTTTTCTTCATCAGTGGTTTGATTTGTAAACAATTGAACGGATGAGAAATACAACGAGTCGGTGTCAATATAGATACAATAGTCTTGTTCTTCTTGGCATCGCTTCACATACAAATCATTTACATATCGAGCACTGTTTTTGATAACATCCTGTCCACTAGCGGTAACCGCCAGCGCATTATCGATATCATAGAATCTAAAGATAGGAAGTCCTAGCACACCATATAGTGAATTCAAGAAAATCTTCTGGATGTGCTGGCGGCGATTATAAAACTCCGCAAGCTTAGTATCACCTTCGTTGGTATACTTTTTCATAAGATCTTTGAATTCTTTTCGCTGTGCAAACCACACTTCAAGAACTTCTGGAATGATACCACGCTTTTTATTGCTATACAGAATACCATTGGTGCTAACACTAAGCATCTCAGAATCTATTAGCTTAAGCAGTTCATTCCGAGTAACTTGCATTGCCCCCGCAGTATTTTCAATAATCTCAAAGGTAGCACTTTCATTCTGCAATGCAGTTCTATCCCAATCAACAATCTTGCCGACTTTAGTTTCGGGAGAGATATTAAGGCTCATAATGATTGACGGATACAGCGATTGCAAGTCTAGAGAATACACCCATTCATACAATCCAGGCGTGGGTGGCTTGACGTATGCCCCCGCAAATCCTTCTTCATCTTCTTCAATCCGCTCTTCCATCTTTTCTCTGCCGTCTGCTGGCTTATCCGTAACAATAATATTCTTTCGATGGAGGTAGGTAATAATTGTTCCCTCCAAGAATCGGGAAGAATATCCGTAGTCTTCATACGGGACATGTCCAACGTGACAGATACCACGAACCAATTCAATCAGCTGGAGCTTTTGATCAAGTGCCACTACAATCTTTACGTCAGTCAAGTTGTAGTCAATAAATTTATCTAGATCCTCGTTGAATAGCATATCAAGAGAACCTTCGTATTCGACCTTTCCCATACCAACTTCAATCTTACCAATCGTATCTAGTCGATAGTTGGGCTGCTGGGTATATGTGAACTTCCTATACAAATCCAAGTAATCTAGACACGCCACACCGGCAATAGTCCACTGCTGTCTAAATTCTGAATACTTAAGCTTTCCGATAGGAGACAGTCTGGATGCTACGTTTCGTCCACATAGCTGAGAAATTCTATTATAAAGATACGGAACGTCAAATCGATTGATGTTCCATCCAGTTAAAATATTGGGAGATACTTGCTCGTAGTAGTTGAGAAACGAATATAATAGATCCAGTTCACTGTCAAAGAACTCAACAGTGACATCTTCTTTGGTGTAGTTAGTATACTTACTGCCCACCTCATTCAATACAAATACCATACTCTGATGACTGGCGTTATCATAGCATGCGATAGATGTAATTTTATTATTAGGTTGTTCGGTGTTTGGAATACCGTTTTCCATTGACACTTCGATGTCAAAGAACAGTGTAACGTTTCCTTCCGAGGGCGTATCGTCATCGAGATACAAATCAGTGAGAACCCGTGTCTCTCTGGGGATATCGCTCTCAAATATACCAGGGGCACCCCGAGAGAATCTACGAACCTTGTTAACTCTAACACCCGTCATAGTAATATACTTGCCAGTGCTAGATGCTTCGTATGCATAATTAAACTGTGCGTATGGGAAGGTAAGCAACCCACGCTTATCATCCCATACATACACAGTTTGCGTTTCTTCACTACTATCAATGTAAATTGATTTATACATAACTTTTATTTAATGTTTATAAACTTTTTTATCTTAGACGATACTAGTTTTGTAGTAGCATTAATTTCCATCTCCCAAAGACATAGAAATTTATATCCTAACTGTTCTAACTCATCTTTTCGTTTCTTATCGCGATCCCATATTTGTTGTGCTGTTTTTTTGACACCACGATTATAAAATGATCCGCTATATTTTATAGGATTGCAGTGCCAAAAATCTCCATAACATTCTATAATATACTTCCCGTCAACTAAAAAGTCAACTGTATATTTACCGATTGCTGTTTGGTCTTCGTATGGCAAATCCAATCTTTCTATAACTTCTTCTACAATCTTTTCTATATTAGACTTTCTAGTTTCATTTCCCTTCTTAGCTGCATGTTTCTTCTTGCGTGACATACTATGCGCTAAAGCTAGTTCCACATCCACACCCACCAGTTGCATTTGGATTTTGAAAACTGAATCCAGATTGCATAGGTGTTCTAACATAATGAATTAATGTGCCATCTAAATATTGCATAGAAAATGGATCAACTATTAAGTTTATATTTTCTTCTTGTGGAACAATAATATCATCTTCTGAAATTTCATCATCAGTGATAGCTAATATATTATATTTAAATCCACTACAGCCACCAGGCATAACTTGTACTCTAAAGCTATTAGTATCTTCTGTTACTGAATAATTTTGTAATGCTAGTAATGCAGAAGGCGTTACGGTTAAGACATTAGTTTCCGGTTGAGCCAAACCCATTTTCATTTCTCCCGTCTTCTGAAGTGATTTCATCTACTTTAATTACTGGAAAATTTGTGGTTAGCATCATAACCATTTGGGCAACTTTATCGCCTGGTGCAAAGGCTTGAACATGTTCGGATGCGTTAAACAATGCAATTTGAATTGGGCCTGTATATCCGTTATCAATAACTCCTGCTACTGTGAAAACTTGTCGGCGGGTGGCTACAGATGAACGATCCTTCACAATGCCGCCCCACCCAGCAGGAAATTCAATAGCAATATCTGTCTGCAATAATTTTGTTTCACCTGGATATATGCTGACTGGCTGTGCACAATATAAATCGTATCCTAGATCACCCTTATGTGATTTCGTTGGCAACTTTGCAGTTCTGCTCAATAATTTTACTTTTAGTTCCATTTAAATCTTTACCCCAAAATTTGTATAAATATTATCAATTACAGACATTATAGCATTTTTTTGTGCAGCTGAATCCAATGCACCTGATGTCATCCATAAATTATTTCCATTAAAGAATCCAAAGAACGATGGAACTACCTTCACTCCCAACTCATGTCCAACGGGTCGATTTTCTTCTGCCCAAACATTTATATTATGAAAGTGAATCTTGGCATTCATTTTACCAAAATAATTAGCTACCATTTCGTATTTTGGTTTTGTATTTGCACATGGACCGCACCCCTGTCCATATGCAAATACAATGTGCAAATAATCTGAATTGTCACGTACGGTATCCCAAAAATTAGAAACTGTTAATTCATTAATCATTGTTTGATTACCATATTAAGTTTTTTTTCTATTGTTTCTCTGGTGTTGTTACCATACACAAATCCTCGCATCTTTCCTTCGGAATAAATCATTAACATCGGAATCGCTTTGATTCTAGCACGTTCCATTAATTCAGGATGCTCATCGATATTAACTTTATAAAAAGGAATTGCTTCATATGATGAAGAAACCGACTCGACAACAGGTAACATTAATTCACAGGCTTTACACCAATCGGCGTAAAAATCTACAACAAATGTATCCCCCTTTGCCAATTCAACTTCAAACAATTCTTGTGTAATAGGTTGTAGCATTAGGTTACCTCGCATCCCACTGCTGGCTTTGATGTATCCGTAGTAGTGGATTGAGCACCGCCTCCACACGCAACTTCACCTTGCAAATCAGTATTGTCTACCAATTCAACTACATCATTTAAATTGATGTCGTGCAACTTAACTTCCATTGCATCAAATTGTTCCTTGGTAATATCCTCGAATGGTGCTTGGATATATGAATGGTCGTTATATGGCAATACAGATAATGCCGTGAAATTTTCTCTGTTGTTCCACATCCATTCGCCTACTTCTCCCCATTCATCTGGCTTGATGGTAACGGTAGTGGATACATTATTTTTATTAGCACCCTTTCTATGTCCCACCTTTACCCATTCCTTCCATACCTTACTTACGCGAGCAAGAAGATCCAATGCAGATTCTTGACGAGTTACGGCATCAGCGGGTGCTTTTTGTGGCACTTGAATTACTGCTTGCTGATTAGGCTTGAAGAATTCATCCTCTAGAAGCTCAGGATGTTCTAGTGAAAGATATTCATAGATGCTTTCATTCTTACCAACTCTAACTCTACGAACATAGTAATCATTGTGCCAAGCGTGAACTCCAGATGATGTACCTAGCACAAGTGATGTAGTGCCTTCTGGCTTCACAGTAGTGCAACGTGATGCAGGATTAGTGCCAATCATTTCTGCTACTCTAGCGTTTTCTTCCTTGACTACCGTAGCGGCTTCCTTCATATCAAGCTTTAATACTGGACCTGATGCGATGCCCGTCATACTTACACCAATTAATGCTTCCTTTTCGGTGGTGCGCTTCCAGATATCACGAAGATAATGGAAATTGGTATACGATGCTTGTAGTGTTCCAATGAACGCTGCTGCTTTAGCTCGCGCATTAAAATCATCTTGATCTACTACATCACCAGCGTTGATAGTAGTTAGGTTACAGAATTGATATGGTCGCAGAGAAATTTCTGCACAAGGATTCAATCCCCATTCCGTGTCATTCGTGAAGAAGAATCCAGGTTCACCTGAACCTGACATTTCAATCTTCTTCCACAATTCAAGAAAAGTTTCTTTATCAATCTTGTGGCGAACAATAACTGCACTGTTGTTTGCACGGGCACGATGTGGATTTAGTTCCCACCAGTTACCAAACTTACACGTTAGCATATCATCGTCATCTAGATCGAACAGTGCAATCATAGCAGAGCGACGAATACCACCTGCAAGAACCGCGTCTGCAATCGAACATAGAATGTCGTGCACTTCAATCGTAGTAAGCTTTTCTCCGTTCTGCTTGCGGTCTAACATCTTCTGAATATTATGCAAGCAATCCTTAAGCGGTTCTGGACCAGGCGCCTTACCACCTGACGTAATTAGTGCAGCGCCCTTTGGACGAATATCACTAAAATCAAATACGGGGAGTGCCTTTCCGCGCATATATGCTGACATAAGAACCTTGACCGCATCAGCCCATCCCTCGATGCTATCTCCGATAAGATAACGCCGCGACTTAGTTGGCTTATTAATTTCCGGAAGCTTCTCTACGTGATGACGTTGAACAGAATATCCTACGCCAGTACCTGAAAGCAGCAAGAACATTACTTCAGAAAATGCATCTGTGTGTTCAATAGGAAGAAAACAGCAATTGTATAGTCGTGCATTGTTAATAGAAATCGGTTTGCCAGCAAATTGTAGAGAACGCATTGATGGAAGAATTTTCTTATCATATACAAACTTATACGCAGACTCAATCTCATTTGATAGATTTGGGTATCGTTCGAGATGCATCTGTTTATTACGATCAATTAACTCTTGCCAGTTTTCACGACGATTTTTTTCTGCATTAAATTTAGCATACTTCATAAAAACTGTAATATCACTCAAAATCTTTCCTGAAAGTTCCATTCTTCTGCTCCAAAAAGTACTGTATAAGTTTGATGTTGTGGTATGGAAAAATAAATATAACGCTACTAGTCTAAAATGTCATCGTCTGTGTCCATATTTCGCAGACGATCTGCCAAGGTTTTCTTCATCAAGCTTTCGCTACTTTGCATCTGCTTCTTCAGAATAATACCATGTGTAGAATTTTCATCATAAATTTCAATTTTACCAATAGAAGTATTCATAAAAACAGGTAATGTTTGACCATCTGCACCAAATCTGTTTTTAATAATATGTGCTCTACCAGTATGATTTTGCTTGTCTTCAAGCTTTCTGCTCAAAGAAATTACTACGTCGGCAGTCATAATTTTACTATATGATTCTGCAATCTTATCCGCTTGAATTACTTCATCTTGGATACTTGAACGCTGGGTTTGTGAAGCGGTCCAGCAAGGAATTTTATATTCCCCCGCAACTCCACGTAGTTCTTCATAAATAGCTCCGAGTTCTTGGTAACGAGCATCAGATTTTTCTATAGAACGTAGTAGATCGGCATAGTCAACCAAAATAATATCAGGTTTAAATCCCGTAGAAATAATTTGTTGTAAGTGTGCACCGATAGTATTGCAGTTCGCAGACTTCGTTGGATAATATTTAATAATAATTTCACCAGTTACGGAGTCTACCATCTCACGAACTTTGTCTGGATGTTCAGGAATTCTTCCAGGTTCGATTCCGGTAAAAATTGTATCATAGCGAGTTCCAACATAATTTTCTTGCAACTCTAGTGTGTAATGAACAACTTTCTTTCCGTTGCGAAGTGCGTTGGCACCAATAGTTGCAAGTGCCCAACTCTTACCGATACCAGATGGCGCGGCAATAACACCTAGTTCACCTTCCGCCAATCCTCCGTTTAGCAATACATCAATTGCACCCCACCCAGTGGCAACTGCATTTCGAGTTGACTTTGCTAGACGAACATCGATATCAGTTTTCCAATTATGCCCAATGTTCTTTGGTTGACCGGCGCGTAGTGCAGTATCTACTAATCCTTTAATTGCATCGTATTCTCCAACCTGTAGCAAATCTACTGACTTGATGATTGCGGATTTCAGTGTTTGATTCTTTGCAAAATCAAGCAAGCTATTTTTTACATACTCAAGATCTGTATCCTTAAGACTTTGATATACATTTCGGAGTTGTTCTTTAATAGCAGTTCGCATAACATCATCAGTGACCGATTGAAGTTCTACTTTGAAAACTTCAAGCGTTGGTAGCTGACGATACTTTGTAAAGTATACTAGAGACTGCTTAACAATCCATCGCCCAGCATCAGTCTCAAAGAAGTTTGGATTGATGATATCGATTGATTGATTTAGAAAATCTGGCTTTTGCAAAATTGTTGCAATGGCTTTTGTTTGGAATGTTGGACCAAACCTTGCAAGATTATCTACATTTGTTTCGTAATTGTTATTTGTTTCCATAGAACCGTTGTAATGGTAGAAATGAGAATGCAAGCCATTCGTCATAATTAGAGAAGCTATCCATAATTCTAGCACGAACCATAGCTTTTGTCAAGTCAGATTTGTTGACGGTTGTTGGTTCAGATTTAAAGATAGATAAGATATTAAGTTTAATATCGCCAGACATTTGCTGTTGCCGCAAATCCATAAGTTTTAAATTTCTATCAATGATATCTTGATTACTCAAAATACTTTCAATTAACTTTGGCTTCTTTTTTACATCACTGTATTTATTTTCTATAAACTTAACATCCACCGCAGCAGAAGATCCCGATAATTCTGGAATTAACTTGTGTAATGTTTTTTCTCCTGCGCCTCTAATACCATTAATGTTATCACTTTTATCGCCCATCAATGCTCTATAAAAAACAAAATTATTTGGATGGGTAAAATATTGTTCTTGTACAGTTTCCGCAGTAAACGTTTTCTTTTTTACTGGATTATATACTTTAATATTATCTCCGACTAATTGTAAGAAATCTTTATCGGTAGAATATATAATTGCATCGTTGTTAGTGTTTGCAACGTGTAATGCAATGTATGCCATAATATCATCTGCTTCTACACTATCAATTTGAATGGTAGTAATAGGAAGATGCTCTAAAATTTGCATGAGCGAAACTAACTGAAATTTCATATTTTCCAGTTCTTGTTGCTCGCTTGCAAAGTCTTGTGGTCTGTTCAGTCGGGTGAATACTTTTCGTTGTGATTTGTATTCTGGGTATATGTGGCGTCGGCGTTGTGATCCTCCCTTGCCGTCGAATACCACAATAACTCTAGTAGGTTTAAAATTTCGAATGGTAAACGCAAGCGATTTTAAAAACCCCGCCGTGCCACCGATATGATTACCATTTTCATCCATAGATGGAATAGCAGAGTAATTGCGTAAGAAGGTATTTAATCCATCTACAATTAATACTCTGCTATTAAAGTGCATGCCTTCTTGTTTAACATCAAACTCCATATCATTAAAGAGTTTTTGTAAATCAGTAACCATATTTAAATTTCCATTGTTTGTTTGTTAGCTAGCACTCTCCAACCAACTGGCAATATACAATTTTCCGGTGCATTCTTAAACATAGGAGCAACATCGTGGTCTTCATATCCCGCAAGCCCACATCCAATTCTAGTCACTTCGAATTTCATTTCTGGATTTAATATTGCAAATTTAATAAATACATCTACATATTGTTTAATTTTATGAAGTGGCAGTGTATTTATTTCTTCATCTTTGGTGGGAATTGCATAACTATTTCCCTGTAATCCCATGCCTTGCCCATAGATGGCACCGTGGTTCCGGTAAGCAGTGAGAGCGGCACCCTTTCCGTGCCGCCCCGCTAGATTGCTTCCGAAAACAAAAACCTTTTTATTGTTCATAATAAAACCTTTAGTCTTCAGTTACAGAATCTTCTCTCTGAAAAAGATCAAAATCCTTGTCGTTTGTCTTATACTTCATAATTACTGCTTCGCAAATTCTATGATAGATTCGCTCCTTGCGTTCGGCATCCTCTTCGACAAATGCCATAAAATCCTTTGATTGGAATTTAGATTCTGTGCCATTATCATCGTATACATACCAAGCGCCTGATTGCTTAATAAGTCCATTCTCTTTCATTACAGAAAGCCACGATGGATAATCATCAATTCCGCGATCAAAGTATACATCAAATTCAGCTTCGCGCTGCGGCGGTCCCAATCGGTTCTTAATGATTTTAGCTTTTACCGTGGTGCCAATAACTTCGCCATCTTTATCTTTAATGTTTCCTACATTTGAAAGACGAAGGCGAGTTGATGCGTGGAATGCAATTCCTTTACCACCCGAAGTAGTCCACGGATCTGAGAATGCAGGGGCATTAAGCTTCTGGCGAAGCTGATTAGTAAATACTAATGCAATTCGCTGACGACCAAGAATTTCAGTAATCTTACGCATTGCTTTACTAATAATAATAGCCTTGTCAGTAGCGTAACCATCCTTCTCAAAGTCCGCGAGGATTTCCTTCTTAGTTGACGCGCCTGCTACAGAGTCAACTACGATAGTTACTAGCTTCTTCTTATCTTCTGGAACCGATCGTACCTTTTCAATGATATGCACGATGGAGTCGAAAATTTCTTCTAGGCAGTTTGTGTTTACAACAAACAACTTGGTTAGATCAACGCCTTGTGCTTTTAGAAATTCTCTATTGGTCGCGGTTTCGGTATCAATCAAAACACCAAACCCACCCTTCAATTGTGTGTGCTTAATAAGAGAAGCGCCTAGCAAACTCTTACCGCTCCCTTCCAAACCAGTTAGTTCAGTGATTCTGCCCACAGCAATACCACCATTTGGTCTATTTGAAATAGCCAAATCTAAAATAGTATTTCCAGTGGAAATGAAATCATCCAAATCCATTGGGGTTTCTTCCGACCCGTCTAGAAAAAATGCAATCTTATCTCCCTTAGACTTAAATAAAGTATTTAAACTAGCAGCAATAGTTTCTGCTAGTTCATCTCTATCGGGAGTAGTTACATTTTTCTTTTTTGTTTCTTTTACCATAACTTAGCCTCTTAGTGGAAATAATGGATTACAGGAATATTTCATCCTGTAATCCATTAGTTTTAAATTAATTAATCAAACAGTTCGTCAAATTGGTCCATGACCTCTGACTTATTAGGCTTCTTTGTTGTAGCGGTTGCACTAGGAGTATCTTCATCCTCCGAAGCAGATGCACTAGCCTTTGGCGATGCAGACGTTGCATCAGGATCCAAATACTTCTCTAGTGCGAGCTTAAGCTCTGCATACGTGGGTTCCGTGTAAATTTCATTTACGTTTGGCTGTTCGCTAAGGAACTTCTTAGCCAATGCCACATCCGTAGATAGCGGAGTCTGTGAAGGCTTATACATAACCGTAGTCTTTGCAAAGCTAGTATCAGACTTCTCTTGTGGAACGTAGGTGACCACTAGGTCACGACCGTTCTTGATATCCGTGATATCACCAATTTCCTCATCGCTGATGAACTCAAGGAGTTGCTTGAATACGGTCTTTCCAAACGACCAGAATCGAACTCCCTTATCTTCCTCACCCCGAACGATTACAGGAACGAGAGTGCGGGGCTTGGGGCGGAAGGGACGTGCCTGTGCGTAATCTTCCTTAGTACCACCCGACGCAATTTCATCTGCAAACTCTGCAATGGGATCACGGTTTCCATTTGAAATGGGAGATAGATAGGTCTTGTTTCCTAGATAGTGAAAATAGAGTTCGATGAATGGATTTGATGGGTTATCCTTAAGTGGCACGATGCGAACCGTAGTCTTGCCCTCAGTGGGCTTCCAGAACGATTCAGTATTGGTTCCCGTCTTATTCATCTTATTAAGTTTAGCCTTTAGTGCATTCATATCCAACGCCATAATTATTCTCCTTAGAAATTTTAATAAAGTTAAAAATGTTAAAGTTTTAGTTTGCGCTAGCCGTGCTAACGTCTTTTAAGTATAACCTAATCACAGTTTGATGTCAAGTGTCAATCTTCGATTTTTATAATTTTATGTAGTTTAGTTCTAACTAACTTAATGCTTCCATATGCGGTGACTAAAATGGTATTTTTTAATTCAGACCAATCAATTTTATATGATGTATCCAAATATCCAATTTTACCAATTATAAGCTTATTTATGGCATTTATTGTATAAATTGTATTTGTATGTTTTTTTCTATGAACGGAAATTGTAGAATCTGGAATGTTCCCTCTGGGGGTTACGGAAGCATCTATATTATATGTTAATATTAATTGATTCGCATCCTCTACATTTTCTAAAACGTATATAGAATTAAATACTAAATTGTATGCAGACTTAATATGATTTATTGTGGAATCCAATTGATCGGCGTCACAAAAGGTGCATAGTAACTGTGATTGGTTCATATCTAATACCAAGTAAAAAGTTCAACCTAATGAGCTTTAAATAAATATTAGATTATTGAGTCAAAGGATTATATTTTATTTATATATCCAGTAGATTATCATAGTTGCTGCCCATAGATAACGTGATTGGAAATGTTGCTGTGTCAATGGACTTATAAATAATTTCCTTCACAATCTCCAACTCAGATATCTCCACATCAAACAACACAGAATCATATGTGTAGAGTGTAGCTTTGGATTGAATACCCTTTAGATTTTCCATAAGAGTATGCAGCATTTTGTATGTTGTTTCTGCCTCAAGAGATTGAACGTAGTAATTGAATACCTTGTGCAATCCCCCGTCAATTTCCGTAATAAGCCTTCCTGACAGCGTTTGTAGTCTACGATGGGATTTGTATTCTTTGGTAATAGTGGTGATATGTTTGTGAATGTTCCTCAATAGAACTGGCATATCATCCGTGGGTGTAACATTTCCATATAGGAACTGAAAGGTCATCTTCTTTCCTTCTTCGTATTGCTCCGACGTTAATTCAGATGTACCGAAGTATTCGTTTGCCAATACCTCGTGCAATGAATTAGAAGGTAATTTCATGCCCATTGCATTAGCAAGAAGTCGTAGGTGATATGCATCAAAATCTAGTTGCAGCAATACTCCAGAGCTACCAAATCTAGATTCAAATACCTCACGAGAACCATCCGACTTGTTCAATGCGGCATAGTTAATTCCTTTATATGCGTTACTGGGTCTGCTGGTAAGTGTAAATGGATTGTAATTGGTATGCACCAGATCCTTATGAACGTTATGAATCTTATCGGGGAATGATGCTTCAAATTTAGTGGAATTCACATATAATCCATTCCGCTCGATAGATGCCAAAGACGGAATCACCACCGTATCAAAGAACGCGAACGCAGAAGTCTCCAGTGGCATATCTTCCATAAGTTCCTTACAGAAGTTATTTAAAACCGTATACCAATTCGATAGTGGAATAATATTATTGATTCGGATGGTCTTGTTTAATACCTTGAAATCCGAGAAGGTTTGAAAGAAATTATTAGTCCAAATATCATAATGCTTTGAGATATCCGGTAGTGGCTTACCCGCAGTATACCATAGAGAATAGATATCCTTTAATTTTACCGCATCGCCAAACAGATGGGTGGCTTCCTTCTTGTTGACCACATACCCAATCTTTGGAAGTACAATATCATATTTCACAAGTGTGTCGGTGTGTGTTACGCCTAGAATGTAAGATTCACCCGTATCAAAATAATAATATACAAAGGAAATTTTGTTGATGCTAGGGTGTGTGGAAGTGCTTGCTGGCACAAATACTACTATGCCAACCTCCGTATCGCACTTTTGAATTAAAGTATTATAATCCGTTATGGAATTTACAATCATGTCCCCTGCCAGAATTCGGTATAGTTGGTAATATACCGTCTTAGCCCTGGCATTGTCAAGTCTGCGTATTCAATTGCTTTTCTATTTTCGGTTTGTGTTCCGAATCCAATGATATACCCGTTCGCTATAACTTTATCTTCTACTTTTTTAGGGATTGAGTTAAACTGTTGCGGGGTAACTACTTTACGTTGTCCTGTTTGTTCTACTATTATAATTTCTCTATTCCCGCAACAATCTGGATTTACTACGAAGTCATATAGCTTACCCTTAATCTTCCAGACTACTTTAATTGTTTGATATAGCGGATTCTTCTTAATATTTTTATATGATGGCTCATTGACTTCTGTTATCGTAATACTGGATGCCGGTACGTATCTGGCAAAATATCTAGTAATAAATCCATCGGTTAAATTATCTTCCGTCAATACTGGAACATATGGTTTCACGCCTAATGTATATTTTACAAAATCTTTTTCTTTTTTTACCAAAGAATATAAATCGTTAATATTTTCTGACATATTATATATCCCGTAGTTGATCGACAATTTTTGGTGGGAGTGGCATGAATCTACACCGCACAGTAGTAATCCACCCATCCCCAGAAGATATCTTATCGGTAATTCCCATAATTTGCCATGCACCGCGACTTTCAAATAAACGTCTCGGCAATCTTCCCAATCTAACTAATTCACCAACTCGTATGCCGGATATTCCTGGCATCACCAAATTTGCTTCCAAAGGATTCAGTGAATACTTTAAATTATTGTTTACTGTATATGCTTCAACTTCTTTTGGTTCTCTGAGAAATTGTCTAGTCATTAATTGAGGAGCAAATTCGATTAAAGTAAATATAGGACGCAAATGTGGAAATCTATTTGCCGCGATTTGTGCTTGTGCTCCTGGACTAATCACATTTGAAATTGTTGCCACATCGGATGATAATGCATTTATTTGTTTATCTATTTCCGCCGGATTACTACTTCCACTCCGTTGTGCTTCGAGTTGGGCAATCTGATTTTTCTTATAAGTAATTTGTGCTTCGTTCTGTGCTCTGCTTTGCCTTTCTGCCGTGTCTTGCACAGGATTCAACGATACCTGTGTAGCTTGAGTTGCCTGTCCTTCGATAACTCTACCGGCAGTAGTACTAGTTGCCCCTGCTTGCTGTGCCGCTGCACCAGCCGTCCCGCCTACAGTTCTTGTTTGGTTTTGTGCCTGTATACTTTTTCTAACAATATCTATGTCGATTAGAGATAAATCTCCATCGTTTGTTGGTTGGAATAAAGTTTGCATACTAGAATCATATCCACCCGCAACAACTCCTCTGGAGCCATTAACTGATGGTCTACTGAATGCTAGTTGTGTCATTAAAAGTGGAGGAGTATTTAATGCGACAGTAAAATCTATTAATTCACTTCCAACTTGATTTTGTGAAGAGTAAAACTTATTAAATTTATAGATTGCATTATTTCTAAGATTATCAACGGTCCCTCTATATTTTCTGTCAATTACAATATAATTGTCTATTGGATCTGTTGTCCCATGCTTGTATTCTTCTTTTTCAAAGTCCAACGTAAGTTCCCAATAATTGCACACAGAATTATTTATTCTATTCAATAGATTTGCAATTCCATCGTGAATAGTATTTCCACTTAGCATAGATTGTCTAACCGCTGCTGCATTTAACCACAATCCTCTAGATAGCAATCCTCTGTCATGCGTGTCATTTTCTGCAATGGAACCAAATTTTGCAAACTCTGATGGATTGTTATCTGCGGTTCTTGACAGATATTGATCTCCTAGTGCGGCTTTCCATGGAGAAGTTCCGTTTCTAATGGCTGATTCCGCAGCGGCATTATGTATGACACAAACAGATGGATCGGTTGATCGTAGGTATGTGTGACACCCGACGAACGGTTCGTCAGGATCGGGGTCATTAAGAGATAGTGGGTTTACCAATCGTATTTGATCGAGTTCTGCACCAGATGAAATTCCCGCATCTTTGAATAATTTTTTTATTCCTACATTTGGATCATTCAATACTATGTTAATAAAAAACTTCCAACTAATAAATAAAGCATCACCATTTTCTTCTAACTGAGATAAAAATGTTGGTGAATTATCTTGCTCTTCTTTTAATTTTTGTTGTGCTTCTGGACTGTCTAATGGGCTTTCTGTGGGTTTAACTGCACCAACGGCAACTGTTCTGGCGATTTTTATAACGTGCTTCGCCCAATCCCCTCCTGCCAAAGAAGGTCTATTACACAAAACATCATAAAATGAGTTTGGTTTAAAATATTCAGATACAGAACCGCCTGCAGCAACGGCAGTGGTATCCTCTTCAGGAACTACTGCTGAAACTGTTTCATATATTGAATATGCAAAGTTTTGCTCGCCTGGTCCTATTAATTTAATTGTCAGTATAAACTCACCTGTCTGCGACATTTTAGCTTCAAATGAAGATAACTTCCCAACAATGAAACAATATTTGCCATTGGATGGATATGCATAATCTTGAAATATTTCTAATGTCGCAGGACCAAATCCATTGTTTTTCATTAATATTTTGTTGATTTTCTCTAGATCATGCCACGGCAAAGTTTTTAATGTATTTGTATTCTTTGCAGGTGCGCCGTTAGTCAACTCACGGATGGTGGTGGAACTCAGAGATCCCCATTCCAAAATCATCGTCACACCAGGAACGAAAAATATATCAGCTAATGCTTCAAATTGTGTTAGAGTTGGTATAACTACTTCAATTTGAGCAGAATTTATTTGACCATTGTTCTTTCGATCAATATCAATCGATGTAATTCCAGGAGGAGGTGCAATTAAATTTTCAGTTGCTTGTTCTCCTGTTAATATATTATGTCCCGCTCTAACATATTCAGATACAGTTCCGCCATTTTGACCGGGACGCATAATAGTTCCTATAATTGGACCTATACCACCATCGGTTGGATTTAAAATATTATAGATTGAATCAAATGGATTATTATAATTAGTTAATCTGTTTCCATCACCTTCTGTTAATGTACCCACATCAAGTGGAGTACCAATAACTCCACCGACTCCGTTTGCCACTACTAATTGATTATGATTTTGTGTAGCATGAATCCCAACGGAAAAATACTTTCCCGATTTAGTAATTCTATTTTTTGTTCTTATACCTACATCAGATCCTAATTCAATAGCAGAGGTTAGTCTAACGAATGGAAACAACGTTTCTAATGACGCTCCTGACGTAGCTCTGGTTCTCAACTCATCAGTGATCGATGGATTTATTAATTTAATTGCATATGCGCCCAACTCATGTGGGTTTCTATCAGATAACTTTGGCATTATATATCTAATCTAGGTATTAGTAATTTTGTTCCTGGTTTAACTGTTATGGTTCCGTTTACTAAAGAATTTGCTTTTGCAATAACCCACCATAACATTGCATTATTATAATATCTATATGCCAACGAATCCAATCTATCATTTTCCCCAGCGTAATGCGTTATGGAAAATGTGGAATCAACTTGTATGGTCGTGGGCATTACTGTAGATAAATACCGCTTTCCTAATTCAGTATTTAATATTTGCAAATCGGTAGTATATCTATTCATTTTAGAATCTCTCCATTACTGCGTGGAATGGTGATCTATGGAATACCGTTCCCTTTTCTAGTATTGCAAAGTTAACTGATACGTTTGCTCCCATAGGTAATTGATATTCCCATCCAACCGATGCACGGTCTCCTTTACCTTCTCCACGAATTTCCCATGAATATGGATATTCTATATTTAAGCTTTTAAAATATCCAGGCTGTCTAATGAATAAATCGCCAATTGTAATGTATGCAATAGGAGGTTGTAGTAACCCATGCAATGCATTCGTAGGAAATAGAGAACCAATTAAAAAGTTTAATCGAGAGTGCGTAGCCAACAATTCTTCCTGTGACATAGCTATTAATTGCAAAGTAAACGATAAATCACGTTTTGCGCCACCGTATGTAACAAATCGCTCGGTTCTTCCAATATAATCTTTTTCTGAGAATTGGCTATTAACTGTTTCTTTGATGTCTCTTATAAATGATCTAAATTGAACATCATATTCCCCAACTTTAAATCTAGTAATAACATAATCGTCTCTACCAGAATTGTCCGCTAATGCTTGGTATACGTCTGATAATTTTTCATTTGGTGGTAACTTATTATTTGCTCTTACGGATGCACCAACTTCACCTGTTCCTAATTGATTTGTATCTCTTCTAATGAACGGAACTGGGTCATTAAAAGCATCAAGTTTTGTTCCATAATTTAATGCGTCTAATATAGCAGCAGTATTATCAAATTGAGAGTCGTATTCGGTTAGATCGGAATTATCTGGAGAATTTAAATCTATTTTATTTAGTGTACGAATACCGCCGCCAAAGAACATATTATGTTCTCCGGTGAAATCTGCTGAGTATCCATATTGACTCTCTAGTGATCCTTCAATTCCACTATATGCACCAGTTCGTAATGTAAATGTATTTTCTCTTGTGCCATATGTTAATGGGAATGTAGATTTTAAATATAACTCTGCTAGCCCACCACTTTTAGTTGCACCGGTGCTTAATTTAACGGCATCTCTTACAGCGGATACAGGAGATTTTAATTTCTTAAATATATTCTTAGAAAAGAAATTCGAAGTTATTCTATTCGCACCATTTTTATTCATACCTCGATAGTTGTTTTCATTTGTTAAAAATCCACCGAGATTTTTAATAGTTTCTGCTTGAACTTTTCCAACCAATTCTTTGCTAGGTCCACCATCCTGTCCAAGCACAGTAACAGGTAATAATTGTCTTCTAAAATGAAAGAACGGTGCGGCGTTTCCAATTATAAACGCAGGATTAATAACTCTAGTAATTCCAAATGTGTTTCCAGTTTGCAGTAATGCTTGTGTTGCAAGAAACAATAATCCCTTACCGCTTGCTTGAAATTGAGCCAATCGCTTTACATCATCTATTGTGCTTAATAGTGGTACTGATCTACCTTCTACATTTTTTAATAAAGAAGTATTCTTACCAACATTTCCTTTGGTTAACTTAGTCCAATTATATTGAACGTCACTAGGATTAAAAAATACTTTCTGGGTATTGTATAACCAATCGACAGTTCCATCATATCGTTCTTTTATATTTTTATATGTTACAGTAGTCTTCTCACCTGGTGTGGTTGGTGGATTATAATTGGGTGGTTCATAAATACTTTCTACTGTTGCATTATATCTATCGATTAGTTTCTTAAATGCCATTGGTGGTCACCATATTAAATTATCTAGAAGCGCCGTTTACTGCCGCAACATTTCTAGCTCTCATTGTTCCTGTTCCTACTTTATTACCATCTAGATTTACATCAAATGATATGTTATTAAGTCTGTTTGCGACTTCATTCATACGTTGATTGGTAACATTTAATGTATTAATTAATCTTGCCAAGTTCTCTGTTATTGCCGCTTGGTTTGTATTAATATTAGTTGCCGCATCAGTTGCTGTTGTGCCGCCTGGAGTTGATGATGTAGTTGGTGCGGCTGTAGGAGTTGCTAATGTTGCGGTAGCTGGTGGTTTAGGTGCTATACCAAGGGCTGAACCGAGCTTATCTAACAATCCCGAACCTAAATTAGCAAATCCTTGAACCATCGTTGCGGCTGCTAATGCGGTTATACCTCCTGCGGCAGATACTAATGCAGGTCCAATTAATAATATATTACCCACATTAGCTTTGGATAACGTATCTACAAGTTTCGATACAGAATCATATGTGGTGCCTACAACTTTTGCTATCGCATCACCGATTGAAGTAATAATATCGCCCAATCCAGTGAACACGGTTTTAATGGTATTGCCAAAGCTTTCTAACATCTTACCGAATGGTATAAACCCTGGCGATGCAATTTCGAATGCCTTTGCTATTCCCATCAATGCCAACGATACTAACCCTAATGCAGCGGCAAATCCTAATACTCCTATAATTTGTGGTCCTGTCATCAGTGCACCCACCACCCCTAATCCAACACCTATGCCTAATAACGCCGCACCAGCCATTCCAAGTTGTTCCCACTTGACGCCACTGAATGATTTTAATGCAGTACCAAGTAATAGAACGCTACCCGATACAATTGCCATAGCAAGTGCACCCTTAATTAAATTAGCTGTAGGAATTTTACTTAGCGCAAATACACCAGCAGTTAATCCCGCTAGCCCAGCACCCGCCATTGCAAGCTGCTCCCATTCAACTCCCTTATATTCTTGCAGTGCCTTTCCTAGCACATACAATGATGCCGCTACAATTAACATCGCCGCTGCACCTTTCAATACATCATTCATAGAAAATCTACTTACTTGGCTAGCAGTTGATCCCATTCCTCCAGTATTACCACTTGGCGTTTGTGGAGTTGCAGTACCACCGGGAACCGGGCTAGGACCACCACCAGGTGTTCTTGGTGTACCCTGTGGACCACCGAGCGGTTCGCGTCCCTTTCCGAACCCAAATTCTCCTGCCTTTTCCGCAAATGAACGTGCACCTCGAAGCGTTACATAAGCGCCTAATATGAAAGCCAATGTCTTGACGGTCTTATCAAAAAACACCACCGCCTTTTCGAACATTATCTCACCTGGCGTTGGACCTTGAACCGCTGCTTTATCTAATACTTGAGTTACGGATCGAGCAGTTTCAGGAGCTTTTTGAATCTTAAGGATTTCTGATAATGGCTGTTTCATTGCGGTTTCTAATTGAATTCTCACCGCACGATTCATATTATTAGGATCGATATTTAACCGTTGGAATTCACTTTGCAATGCATTCTTTAAGTCTTCGGTATTACCAGATAATGATGCTTCCGTTAACTTTTGAATATCAAAATCTATTCCCATCGCCGCAAGTGCGGTGAAGTCTGTTAGCGTTCCTTCGAAATCGGATACTAATCTATCACCGAAGCCTTCAATACCTTGTAAACTATATCCAGCTTTCTGTGCTTCAATAGCTGCTCTTGTTAATCCTGCGGCAAACCTATCGCCATTTCTAGCTAAGATTTCTGAATTTTCCGCAATAAATTTAGCCGCATCATTACCTTTAAGTCCTGACGCAATAAATGTGGATGCTATTGTTTTTAGTTTATCTTGTGCCTTTCCAATACTACCTGTGATGCCTGCTAATGGACGAAGTGCCGCAACATATTGTTCGGGTGCAATGTTCAACATCTTAGCAGCCGTCATAAACGCACCGGCTGCTGAAGTGGAAAGTATACCACCAAATGCACTTCCAAATGATTCTTGCATTTTCTTAATATCTTCTGTGGGCAAGAATACATTTTTGCTAAACATAGATTTAATGCTAGTAACGAATCGTTCACTTATAATACGTAAACTAGATCCATAACTTGTCCCTAGCTGCTTCATATTATCTCGCAATAATTTATCGAACGCAGCTATTGTATTTGCGAATCTATCGAGTACACCAGCTATTGTCCCTAATAATGATGTTAGAGCTTTACTCTTTCGTTCGTTTTCTCTTTCGATCTGTTCTGCTTGTTTTTTTGCATCCGCTGCTTGTTTTTTTGCATCCGCTTCACGTTTAGCATTAATTTGCTCATCCATTTGGATTGCTTGGGCTTGCAAATTTTGAAGATTAGTTTTCGCGGCTTCTTTATATGCACCGTCTAATATGTTAGCATTTTCTTTCAAACGATTCTTTGACTCGTTCAGCCCATTCAGTAATGATTCCGCAGCCGTTTTTTGTTCACCGGATAGTGTAGTAATATCTCCGAAATTAGCAATTTGCCCTTCTAATTCCGCCACCGATGATTGCAATGCATCGCGTTCATTATCAATTAAAACCATTGTTTCTGAACGATCATCTACATTTGCTCGTTTTGTTGATACTGCCGATTCTCTTTCTACTCTACCAAGCAGTGATGCGGTGGTTCTATTGGATGCATCAACTTGAGCTTTTGCCGCTCCCGCTAATTTATTTAAATAATCCGTATAAGATTTGGTTGCTTCTTCGTTATTGGTATACGTTGTAGATAAGTTTTTCGCATCTTCTACAAGTTGTTTATGTGATTCGGTAGCAGTTTGTAATTCCTTTTCTAACAAAGCTGCTTCCGATGCCATTGATGCCATAACAGAAGCTTCTTGCTGACGCAAATCTTTAATTTCTCGCTTAATAGCACCTTTTGTTCCTGGTTCTGCCTTTTCCTTACTTGCTTGTAATTCTGCAATTCTAGTACGTATTGGATCTAACATACCCACTTGCATTGCTTCTTTCTTCTTAGCAGCAAGTTCCGATTGCTTTTGCAATTCCGTAGCACTATTTGTAGCGGCGGCGTTAGCTTGTATAGCAGCCGCCTGAGATTTAGCAGCAGCACTTACTAAATTAACGTATCCAATCTGAGACAGTTTGGCTTGTGATAACTTTGAATCTGCTATCATTAGCCCACGCAAAGAATCTGTAGCAGAAGCGAACTCAGACGAGAGTACTTCAACTCTAGCCTTAGTTCGCTCTATCTTTGAATTTAAATCTTTTATATTATTAGATAATTTTGCAAACGACTCAATATCTTCTGGGGCAAAATCCATTTACAGTCTCATTTAAACATTATCGTTTATATCCTTTTTCCATAGCCTTTTTTTCTTGTTCTACTGCATCAATAAATTGTTGCAAATAAAAGTTTCTCAAGTATACTGGCATTTGATATACATCATTAAAATTGAATCCACCTTTACCATAATAGACTATTGAAAAAATATTTTGATGTAACGACTTTTTATACTGCGGAGTCAGGCCAAAAAAAGTTGACGCCAATTGGCAACCTCGTTTTACTAGACGTTGAACAAGACTCACAAATCAAATCAAACTCAAAATCAATATTTGGCATTGCTCTGCTATACTCTTGACGAAGAAACTTTGCATCTTTTACTAATAAGTTCTCTACGAAAGTAGAAATTTTGAACTTATCTGTATCTCCATTCACCGAAGTTACAATCCAGCGTAAGAATGTGGTGTTATCTTTACCCATATCTTTGTTTAGCTTTTTCATACCCTCGATTTCAGCTTGCATTTTCTTTTCATCGCCGCGAGTTAAAATCTTAAAAGTTACGATACTCTTACTAGCTGGTAATTGTAATTCAAACTCACCATTATCATTACGTTTAATGTCAGTAGCTCCTTCGCTTTCTCCTAAATCGCTTAAATCAAAATCAATTTCCTGTTCCGTATTACATTTATTACATGTAACTTTGACGTTATAATCTTTTCCATACCCTAAAATACGCGCAGCAACCATTACTGCATTTAAATCGCCGGTTAATACATCATCCGGTTTTACACCTTTACTGACGATTAAACTTTCGAATAATCTATCCAAAACAATTCCTTTTTGAATAAGATTTGTGGAAGTTAAAATATCTTCTTCCTTAGCTGTCATAAATTTAAGCTCAATCTTACCACTTCTTAAAGGACTATTTTCTGGGTATAATTTACCTTTGCTGGGTAAATCAATGGTTTCTGTGGGAAACAACTTTTGTTCTGACATAGTAACTCCTTAAACTGTTATGTTATATAGTATAAATATCATTCTACAACGTTTTCTGCCGCAAAAAGCTCATTATACGCACTATTAATCTTAACCACAAATTCTTTGAAAAATGATTTATTAGTGTTTAATTGCAGCGACTGTCCATCAACAATCATACTAGCTATTTCTTGCTTCTCGCGCAGAATATCCCGCATATATTCGTCTATTGTACCTTCGCAGATCATATAATATATTTGAACCTTGTTGGTCTGTCCGATTCTATGCGTTCTATCTTCTGCCTGTTCGTGGTTAGCTGGAACCCAATCCATATCCAAAAACACCACCGTATCCATTACATGTTGCAATCCATCGATGCCCATACCGGCGGCTTTTAGTGAAAACAATCCAATCTTTGCCTTGCCAGAAGTTAATGCATCAATACTAGCTTGCCGCTTATCTTTATTCATTTCGCCCGTTAATATCACAGATTGATCTTTGTAATGTTCTAACAGCTTTTTTAACGGAGCAATATAACAACTAAAAATAAGAATTGGTCGGTCGTTATCTAAAAATTCATCGATAAGTTCTATAACCCGTGGCAATTTCTTATCGATTAGAAATCCCTGTAGCTTGGGCATATGTTGAACGGATGGCTTACCTTCTAGCTTCCATTTACCAAACATTTCCTTCAACAACTCTCCGTATGTTCTATTCTCTTCTTTGTTTAGTTCAACATACAGTTCGTTTCTTTGCTTGGATGGTAGTTCTGTTAATACTTCTTCTTTCTTTCGTCGGATAACTAAATCTTTAGTTCGCTCATGCAAATCTTTTAAATTCTTTGCTGGCTCGCCCTTCCATCCACCATATCGTTGAGTAAAGTGAAAAAAGTTATTGAAGCGTTGATTATCCAAAAAATTTAATAGAGAAAACGCTTCGATGGGGCGAGACATAACAGGGGTTCCTGTTAGGAAGATGCAATATTTGGTTTTAATACCAGGATACTTTCTTCGTTCTTTATATGACCCCAGAATACTTTTTGCCCGAATTGTTTGTCTATTTTTTAAATACGTAGCTTCATCACAGACTAATAAATCAAAATCTTGCTTTCGCAGATCACTAACAACCTTTCCAACGGCATCGTAGTGAACAATATGAAATTGATTACTTAGCTTACCTTCGTATGATTTAGAATCCCATATTGTAGCGTTTTTACCTGTAAACTTTTTAATTTCACGTTTCCAGTTTAAGACTACCGATAACGGACATACAATAATAGTTTTTAAATTATGTAATTGAGCATAGGCAATGGCTTGCATAGTTTTACCCAACCCAGGCGCATCAGCAATTAAACATCGTCCTCCCGCTCTATCAACAAACTGAACGCCAACTTTTTGATAGGGATATGGTTGAATTTTCATGCCGGGGATAGCAAATTCGGTATCGTCTTGTACACGAATTTCATCTAACTCTACACGCCGCTCAGTTAACTTTGCCAATGCTTTAATAACGGCTTCGTCGCATTTAATATTTTCTTTCCCAAATAGTTTAAATACCGCCGGTAGATGTACTATAGGAAATTCCCAATATTTTTCTTCACCATTCCATTTACGTCCATCTATCTCATATTTGAACTTATCTAACAAATCTCTATTGAATGGCATGATTATTGCCGCAGTATTTTTATTCTTAACAAATACTTCTACTTGAGATGATTTAGATTGTTCTGCTTTTGTTGCGGATGCGTATTTTACTTTGGGTAAACTTAATTTACTTATGTCTTTGTTTTGCAAAGCCAACTTAGCGGCAGACCGCCATACTTCAGGAATAGTTTCTGATTTACAGATCCATTCTAAGTATGACGGTGCCGTGTCTAATACATGTTGTAAAGTATATCCCTTATATCTTCCCCAAGTAAATACTATAGAATTATATGAGACAGTAATTTGTATATCCTCGCATTACTCAGAAGCGTCTACCACTTCTTCCTGTTGAGGTTGTTCTTCTTCGAGTTTAACATATTCCATATTTTCATAATCAAGACGCCATCCTGTTTCGGTTGAAATACCTAACAATTTCATTTGCTCTAGGCTTGATTCGGTAACAATCTGTAATAGCTCTGCTTGTTTACGTTGCAGTTCAATATTAACAAATTCGATTACATTTTTTAATGTTGCCGTAACTGGGATTCTTTTTTGCATAATAAATTAACCTCTTTTCTTAAATAATTGTACAGAAACTTCGCTATTTGTCAACAGTTCCGAGCACGGTTCCCAATCTACATCTAAGCCAGTTTGGGCTACTACAGAATCCAATGTAGTTTGTTCCATTATATCGCTTGTAAGATATAGCAATAAATGTGTACCTGACTTTGTTAATCCTGCCTTGAGTGCATCTACATCAGATGGAATATTGTGTTCTAACAATCTACCTGGCATTAGTGCAATTATTCCATATTTTTCTAATTCCCAAGTATTTTGTGCAAATATATCTGCCCACCATACCTTACCAAAATACAGTCTTTCCATCGCAGATTTAAATCTATTTTCTGCTAATTCAACTCCACATGGAAGTGATGCGAGATCATCATTATATTTTTGTGTGATTAACTTATAAAGTTTTTCAACAAATATTCCGTTTCCACATCCAAGATCTAGCACATCGCCGCGTGGTAAATCAATAGAATTTGCTGCCTCTAACATCAACGAATGCGCTAATTCCATAGATTCTTTATTCATGTATCCATTTTCTTCCCACTCTGAATTATCAACTAATGATAATTTAAATGATTTAGATTCTGATACTTTATTCTTCTTGGTCTTAAATGGGAATCTAGCTCCACGAGATCCGTTTTCTGGAAATACATCGCTATGCTTTTCTACTACATATTTGTCTGTGGTGCAATCTCCTCTAGTGAATACTCTGAAGCATGGCGTATATAATTCTACAATTCCATGCATAACTGACCATTCAACAGGCCATTGCTGCATTTGATATATTTCTTCAATTATATCCGTGTGGATAGATTGATGTCTAAATTCATACACTTCCCGTGCCATTTGCAAGCTATGTTCACAGTCAAATTTACAAGGTAGGTGTGGAACTAATCTAACACCAACCCATCTCAACATTGTATGTGCTTCGAATGGCATGGTCTTTGGTAACACAATTTTCCAAGTTTCTTCTACGGTAGTATCTGTATTTGGCATCTTTGTCATTCGATTTTGCACTTCCATATCTGGAATGTCTACCGATTGATCAAATGTAGGATCAATTGATTGCTCATCAATCCATCGTTTTACGAACGCATCTACGCAGCACTTAGGATACCCCAACAATTCACCGCATAATCTATCTAATTGTTCTGCGGTCATATTTCTTTCTGCTACACGAATCCATTCGTTTACATCGGATTCGTTTCTAGTAACAGCTACTCGAAATACATATGGATCTCCTTCGGAATATTCCTGAATAGCTCCATAGAATCCTAACGTATTAATTTTATTCTTTCCAATAATAACAGAATATAATTTATGCTTAATAAATAAATCTTCTTTGAATTCATTATAAATTTCAGGAGGACATGTGGTGATAAATGCCCTTCTGTGTCCTGCGATAGTAAGTTCTAAATCTAATTGTCCAGATGTTACCTTTTGAATTTTTGGTAATAGTTCTGAATATTTTGATTTATTGTCAGGACTAGAATACTGAATTCTAGTGAATTCATGCATGTAATTTGGTGTCATTCTAAACATTTTATATCCTCATTTAGTAAACGGATCATCTTCTAAAATTAGAAGAGGATTATCTTTAATTTGTTGTATCATTGGTATTAATCGCTGTTCTATTTGCTTTTCCTTTGTAGTTAATTGCCTATCGGCATAAACCCCAGGGGCAATTTCTTGTCGGTGTTCGTTTTTCTTATTTAAATTAAAAATAGGATCATTTGGATGATTGGAAAGAGGTTCATTTTCAAACCGCCTATTTAATTCTTGGTTTTGAAATGTATGACAATTATCTTTTACAATCTCTGCATCTACTCTGGTTACATTTTGTGATACCGATGCGATTCGTTGTAATGCAACGTCGATAACATCTCGTAAATCTCGCAACACTAACATCAACTCTTTTCTTTCTATATAATCACTCATAACATTTCCTTATTTTTTAAGATGACTTGGACGTTCACCAAAACTCAATCCCTTGTATTTTTTCCAATATTCCATTGCATTCGGGAATGCGGTAAGCTTGCGTTTAATATCTCCATTAGAATCCGAATGATCTAAGTGGTTTGGATTATTCTGCGGATTTGAATTTTTTATTACTTCGATGAAACCAAGATATTCATTAACTGGAACATCATTTTCAATTATAGACAGCGCATCTTTCATGTAAATATTGATCCCTCGTTTCCACATCTCTACCGTAAGTTCTTCAATTTCTTTTCTGCGAGGGTGTAGTGATATTGGCGTTTGTCCATTTTCCACCATAACCTTTTCATATAGAGAAAATAAAACTTTCCAGTGTAAACATTCTACAGTTCTATTTCTAAAATCCGCATCAATTACTGTACCAGGACAGTTTGATTTACATGCAAGGAAAAATCTACAGTCTTTACATCCTCGATGTTCTTGTGGAGTATTGTATAACATTACATATCGTTCCCATCCATGATCATCTGTTTTGATCCAGTCAACACCTTCTTTACTAATTCGCCCACAGTTAGTTTTATTTCCCTGTCCATCAATACCTTGTACAGAATCTGTAGTGAAAATATCACATACGTTAAATATGCATGAGGTGGTGCCATCTAGTCCTGCTAGATTTTTTGATACGTCATCGAACATATCAAACACGATATTTTTTAATTGAGTTGACTGAAATTCCCAGATATCCAATGCAAATTCAACCGCATCTTCGGTTGATACGCCAACGGTTTCTTCAACAGATTTATAATCCATCTGCTGCAAATGCAATCGAATAGATCTTACGCCTAAATCATCCAACCATTTCAACCATTCTTTGAATCGCGTTCTATTCTTTTTTGCTACATTTCCGCGCCACATAGTAATAATAAGACCAGGTGGTCTTCCAAGTTTTGATAGCTTTTCAATATTAGCCATTGTTTTTTTGGTAGATTCTCTAGTTTTTTCTAGAGTTCCAGCCCATCGACTATCGTTAAGATCATCAGGACCGTCACAAGAAATGCCTGGGAATACATTATATTTTCCCATAAGTTCGATGTGTTCGTCTGTCATCAGCACTGCATTTGTTTGCATTCCTGACATACCAAACTTTTCATGTCCCCATTTCCACATGATTTCTAGATCTTTAATATCGGTGAGTAATGCCTCCCCACCAAAAAAATTAAATCGTTGATTGTATGATTCAATCGCCGCAATCATCTTATCTACATCATATGGTTTATTGTTACCAAAGTTTCCACCATCTCTTAGTGGATGTTCATAACAATACGGGCAACTTAAATTACATACAACTCCAACTGGCGTAACTTCAATTGTCATAACTATAATTCCTCTTATGGACCGACGTAAACTGGCTGATCTACGTGCGGGGTTTGGTTAAATAAAGTATTAGCAAACGGCGTCTGGGCAAATGGCGTTTGTGCAAACGGCGTCTGGGCAAATGGTGTTTGTGCAAATGGCGTTTGTGCAAACGGTGTACTTGCAAATGCAGTATTGACGAATCCGGTATTGACGAATCCGGTGTTGACGAATCCGGTATTTGCAAATGGTGTTTGTGCAAAATTTACGAATGGTGTTTGTGCAAAGTTGACGAATGGTGTTTGAGCAAAGTTGACGAATGGTGTTTGAGAAAAATTTGCAAACGGTGTTTGAGCAAATGGAGTTTGTCCAAAGCTTGCAAACGGTGTTTGGGCAAAGTTTGCAAACGGAGTTTGAGCAAAATTGACGAATGGCGTTGATGAAAAACTAACAAAAGGAGTTTGTCCAAAATTAGCAAACGGTGTTTGTGAAAATGGAGTTTGTGCGAAGCTACTAAAAGGAGTAGAACCGAAACTTGAAAATGGTGTTTGTGAAAAACTTGCAAATGGTGTAGAACCAAAACTACCAAATGGGGTTTGTCCAAAGCTTGCAAATGGAGTTGATGAGAAACTCACAAACGGTGTATTTCCAAATGGAGTTTGACCAAACGGAGTTAGTACAAATGGTGTATTTCCAAAGTTTGCAAATCCAGGAGTTGACGCAAAGAACGGTGCGGTATAATCACAGAATCCCATAAAATCAGGTTCAAATGCTTCACAGCCGCTCGGTGAATATGTACCACCACTCGAAAAACTTGAAAACGGGCTTTCTGCATAGTCCTGAAATGCCTGGTTATAAAATCCCGTATTATCAAACGGAGTTTGACCGAATGCGGTATTTCCGAAACTACTACCGAATGCGGTATTTCCGAACGAATTCGTAAATGGAGTATTACCAAATGTACTATTGAATCCTGTATTCCCGAATGAATCACCAAACGGTGTATTACCAAATGTACTGGTAAATGGTGTACTACCGAATGAATTGGTAAATGCTGTAGTTTTTCCTGCGGTATTGCCGAACGTATCAGTAAATGGCGTATTTCCAAACGTACTAGCAAATGGCGTATTTCCAAATGTACTGGTAAATGGTGTACTGCCGAATGTACTGGTAAATGGTGTACTGCCGAATGTATTTGTAAATCCCGTATTGACGAATGCTGTATTTCCAAATGTGCTTGCAAACGGCGTGTTTCCAAACGTACTGGCGAATGGAGTATTACCAAAGGTGCTAGCAAACGGAGTATTTCCAAACGTACTGGTGAACGGAGTTTGTGCGAACGGAGTTTGTCCAAATGGTGTCTGGGCGAATGGTGTCTGAGCGAATGGCGTTTGTGCAAATGGTGTATTTGCAAACGCCGTATTCACGAACCCCGTATTCACGAACCCCGTATTCACGAACCCCGTATTTAAAAATGGAGTTTGGGCAAATGGAGTTTGAGCAAATGCCGTATCAGAATGCCCTTGTTCTTTTGTAGTAGTTGAAGATACCCAATTCAACTTTGAACTTTCTACCCACAATGATCCTGCAATTGCACCTGCGGGTAGTGCACCTAAGCTAGATCTGGGGACTTGACGAATATTTTTTGAAGAATCTACATAATATAAATTAGAGCCATCCACCCACACAGAACCTTCGTTAATAGTGGGTGGATTACTTGGTGCCGCTGATGTTATTGATCCGCTATAATAATATTCATTTCCTGATGCGTCTACAAAGTGAAATTGACTTCCACTCACCCATATAGACCCTGCAAGTTTTGGCATCTAGTTACTCCAATTTAATTTTTACTCTTACAATAAATATTCATATTTCATCGCAAGTCTTTAAAAGATGGCACCTTAATCTTCGTAACGTGGCTATCTTCTTTAATTTCATCAGTATGTGGATGTGTTCCCCGCATGTAATTTTTCTGCCATCCAGTTCCGCGATTTGGATTACTTAAAAATTCTGCTCGGCGGGTTGACCATTCTGTATAATCTGCTTTGAATTGTGGGTCGGAATCTAGTCGCTTTAACTCCACTTCCACATTATTAAACATTTCAAGATCCACAGGGAAAATCTGACAAATCACATCCCCTTCAGTAAATCTTACAGTTCCTGGCTGGGTAAATCGCCAATTCATAGTAAAAGTAAATGGCAACCAATGCGTCTCAACTACCCCAGACAATGGAATAATATTTGGCTTTGGATTATTTGGAGCACCCGATACATACAATCCATATGGATATTCTGTTTTAAAAATATATCCAGTATGCCACGTAATAGTTCCTTCTCCAAAATGACTCTTGGGAAGATATAGTGGTGGTCCTGAAATGTGTTTAAATGTAATATCGCCCAATGCATTTCCTCCATTCCACGTAACATCGAAGGAAGCCATAGATAGAACCTCCCACCCCCATTGATTTGCAATGGAAAGTGGAAGGCATCTATATGGATTTCTTACTAATGCTTCGTTCATCCATTCTCTGGATGGGGAAGCGGGACGCATTACGTGGGGAGTTCCTACTTCATACGCAGTAATTTTCATATATAGAATAACCTCTTAAAATTAAAACTTTATTTAGTATAATACGTTTATGTAAAAATGTCAAGAGTATTATACAAATTGACAATTTGTAAAATCTAATTGCTGCCCTTCAGGACAACTGTTGGTTACGCAGAATCCTGCGGCAGGAACATACGATCCCGCAATACATGCATTTGGTCCTGCTGGTCCTGGGGGTCCTGGGGGTCCTGCTGGTCCTGCTGGTCCTGCCGGTCCTTCTGGACCTTGTGCGCCAATTGGTCCTGGGGGTCCTGCGGGTCCTGGCGTAGTTGATGCTGGTCCTGGGGGTCCTGCTGGTCCTACTGCTCCGCCAGGTGCGTCTGCACCTGCGGGTCCTTGCGGTCCTGGAGGTCCAGGTGGTCCTGCCACTGTGCCTGGGGGTCCTGCTGGTCCTGGTGTAGTTGACGCTGTGCCTGGAGGTCCTGGAGGTCCTGGGGGTCCTGCCGCCCCCGCTGGTCCTGGGGGTCCTGCTAATTGACTTCCTGGAGGTCCTGGAGGTCCTGGAGGTCCCGCTACACCTGCCGGACCTGCAACGGATGCAGGTCCTGGCGGTCCTGGAGGTCCTGCGGTTCCGGGCGATGCTGGTCCCGGTGGTCCTGGGGGTCCTAATGTATTCGATCCTGGAGGTCCTGGAGGTCCTGTGATTGATGCTCCAATCGGTCCCGTTGCACCAAGTGTATTAGGTCCTGGAGGTCCTGGAGGTCCTGCGGTGCCTGCTGTTCCGGCATCTCCTGATGTACCTGTAGTTCCTTGTGGGCCTGTTGTGCCTTGCGGTCCTGCCGGACCAGCAGGACCGAATAAATTAGCCCCAGCAGAACCCGCCACACCGGCTGCTCCTGTAGGACCTCTTTCGCCTTGTGCTCCGGTTGGTCCGGTTATTCCTAGACTACCTTGTGCCCCAGTGGGTCCAGTGGTTCCCAATGTAGAGCTTCCTTGTGTACCTGTAGGTCCTGTGGTTCCTATGATGCCCGTAGGTCCTACTGCTCCTGTTGGGCCTGATATTCCTCTTGGTCCCGTAACTCCAGAGGGTCCAATAATACCCGTTGGGCCTGACGTACCTTGAATTCCTGTTACTCCCGTTATTCCCGTCACACCTGTAGGACCTGTGACGCCGGTTGGGCCTGTAGGACCGAATACTCCAGATGGTCCTGTTATGCCCGTGAGTCCTGGCGGTCCTTGATCTCCACCAGGACCAGTTACACCAGTAGGTCCTTGTATTCCAGTTATGCCCTGTGGTCCTGTTGGGCCTGTTGGGCCTGTAGGTCCTGCCACTCCGGTAACACCTCTTGGGCCTGTTGGTCCTGTGCTTCCAGAGGGACCGCTTGCAGCAAATACAGCACTAGAAGCAGTACCTGCAACGGCTAACGATGCAGATACTACAACTATGCTTTGCGATGCCCATCCAACGGTTCTTGGAAATCCAAACGGAAAATATCTCATATTAATTAAATATCTCTATAAACAAGGTTAACTTCCAGCCGGAGGTCCTGGGGGTCCTGGGGGTCCTGGGGGTCCTGCAGGTCCTTGCGGTCCCGGTGGTCCTGCGGGTCCTACGGGCGATGATCCTTCGGGTCCTGGGGGTCCTGTTACACCTGGTGGTCCTGCGGGTCCTGGAGGCCCTTGCGTACCTGGAGAGCCTGCGGGTCCTGGTGGTCCTGGAGGTCCTGCAGGACCCGCAGGTCCTTGTCCACCGGTTGGTCCTGGCGGTCCTGCGCTACCCGCAGGTCCTTGTGGGCCTGCTGCACCTGCAGGTCCTTGCGGTCCCGGTGGTCCTGGAGGCCCAGAACTATTTGCCCCTGGCGGTCCTGGCGGTCCTACTGGTCCTGCTGGTCCTGGAGGTCCTTGAGCAGGCTGAATTCCTGCAGGCCCTTGTGGGCCTGTTGCACCAACTGGTCCTGGAGGTCCTGCTGGTCCTGGCGGTCCTGCCGTACCTGCTGGTCCTGCTGGTCCTGGTGGTCCTGGTGGGCTTGATGTTCCTATTACTCCCGTTGCACCGGGTGGTCCTGCGGGTCCGGCGGGTCCTTGTGGTCCTGCAGGACCTGCCGATCCCGGAGGTCCCTTTGGTCCTGTGCTACCTTGGCTACCTTGTGATCCTTGTGGACCAGGTGGTCCTGGTGGTGCAGTTCCTGTGGCTGGGGGTCCTGGGGGTCCTGCTGGTCCTGTTGTTCCTTGTGGTCCAGTAGCACCTCTTGGAGATACACCCGTTGCTCCTTGTATACCTTGTGTTCCTGTAGTGCCTTGTGGTCCTGGGGGTCCTGCAGGTCCTTGTATACCTACACTACCTTGCACACTACCAGCCGCTCCGGTAGGTCCTTGATTTCCAGTGATACCAGTAATTCCAGTAGGTCCTTGTATTCCCGCTACGCTACTTGCAGGCCCAGTAGGTCCAGTTGCACCACGAGGTCCAGTAACACCAGTAACACCAGGTATACCAGTAGGACCAGTTACACCCGTTGGTCCAATTGCTCCAGTAGGTCCTAGTGGACCAGTTGGTCCTGTAGTTCCACGCAATCCAGTAATACCAATAAAATTATTAAATCCAATAATACCAGTTGGTCCGGTAGGTCCTGTTGATCCAGATGCTATTGGTCCGGTAGAACCTGTAGGGCCTGTAGGTCCTAAAGTTCCTTGGGGTCCTGTGGGACCTGGGGCATTAAATGAATACGATACATTACCTGTAGCGGCAATTATACTTGCACTTACCGCTACAGATGATGATACCGCATATGATGCCGATGATGGTACGCCCAACGGAAAAAATCTTGTCATTTAATAAATTCCCTAAATATTAAACTGGAGGAGGTGAATCAGGAGGAGGTCCTGGGGGTCCTGGGATAGGAACACACCCGCATGATGCAGCAGGTATAAATGATCCAGGTGGTCCTGCAGGCCCTGCAGGCCCTTGTGGTCCTGGTGGTCCTGTAACCGATCCTGCTGGTCCTGGTGGTCCTGGATTTGCTGGTCCCGGTGGTCCTGCTGGTCCATTTGATCCTGGTGGTCCTGGTGGTCCTGCCGGTCCTACACCACCGTCGTTACCTGGGGGACCTGCAATTCCCGCAGGACCAAATGGACCAGCGGGTCCTGGGGGTCCTGGTGGTCCTACAGGTCCATTTGCTCCTGCAGGTCCTGGTGGTCCGGCGGGGCCTGGTGGTCCGGTAACTGTTCCTGGTGGTCCTACTATATTAGATGGAGATGCTGCCGTTCCTGCTGGTCCTGCTGGTCCTGGAGGTCCTGGAGGTCCTGCGACAATTGTGCCAGCAGGTCCTTGTGGTCCTGGAGGTCCTTGTGGAGACGCACCGGCAGGTCCTGGGGGTCCTGTTAGTGAACTTCCTGGAGGTCCCACGGGTCCTACTGGTCCTGGTGTGGTGTTTGCAGGACCAGTAACACCTGTTATGCCCACACCGGCAGGACCAACAGGTCCTGGGGGACCAGGAGGTCCACTACTTCCAGCACTTCCTTGTGCGCCGGTAGGGCCTGTTGCCCCGATGGGTCCTGGCGGTCCTGCTGTTCCCGGTAGTAATGAACCTATAGTTCCTGCAGGACCAGCAGGACCAGTTACTCCTACTAATCCAGAAATTCCAATTACGCCTGATGGGCCTGTATTACCAATAATTCCTGTAGGTCCCGTGGCACCTGTCAACGATAATCCCACAGGTCCAGTAGGCCCAGTAGCACCGGCACCTCCTTGTGTGCCTGCAGGCCCAGTGACACCTTGTGCACCAGTTGCCCCTACTGCACCGGTTGGTCCTGTTGCGCCTGTTGCGCCTTGTGGGCCTGTTGTGCCGATAATTCCAGAAGGTCCTAATATACCTGTTGGACCTACTATACCCGTTATACCCGTGATTTGTGGTCCGGTAGGTCCTGTAGTTCCTTGTGCACCTGTTACACCCGTTGCCCCCGTTGGTCCTTGAGGTCCAGTGGGTCCTTGAGGTCCAGTGGGTCCGATAATTCCAGTGGCACCTGGTCTGTTTACACCGGTTGGTCCTGAGGCTCCTTGCAATATACCGGTAGCACCAACAGGACCCGTAGGCCCACCACCAGATAACGTACTAGCCGCATAACTACCCGTGATTGCATAGCTTGAGGTAGCAGCGAACGAAGCACTAGTTGCATTTGAAGCGGTACTAAAAAATCCAAACGGAAATAAACGCATAGTTAATCTTCTAATGAATAAATGTCAATTTCAATATTATGTTGTGATGCGGCAGATTCTAAACTGTCAACTATGTAATATATAGTATTTGATACAGGAGTATCCAATAAATTTTGTGAAGTTAATACTGTTTCCACATTTGCCCCAAATGAAATTGGTTGAAACGGAACTTTTATTGATCCGCTTTCCATTAAAAAGTCAACAATCAGTCCACTTCCTGTATTAGGTAATTCCGAAAAACTTCGGGTAATTTCTGATTGTGGTAGTCCTGTAGTCGGTATAGAATACAATCTTACTCTACAGCTTTGACTTGCAATATTTGGGAACGACGATGCACTTAATAATAAGTATGACTTTGGTGCACTGGTCGTGATTTTTGTTGCTCCACTCGATGCAGAAACTATACTTGCACTATTGATATATCGTGATGCGGATGGAAGTGTAGTAGTTTGAATTTTTATAGTTCTTCTATTAGAAATGGAATATTGTGATGTGGGATCCGATTCTAATTCATCTTCCAATAAGAATGTGCTAAATGTAATACTGTTCGCGACATTACCCGGCGTTTCTATCGTATAATAAATTTTATATCCAGGATCTAATGATGCGCCGTATAACATAGGATCAAATCCGAATGCAACATTTCCATTTGCACTAAAACTTACATCGGCAATTAATCCCACATAATCATTAATAGATTTAGTTTCAAATGATCTACTAATTTCCGATATCAAATTTCTACTAGATGAGTTCATATATAAACGAACTCGGCTTGGATATATGGAAGGAGCGGCATTTAATAAAATAAATGTTCTCTTGAAATCCGGTGTTGATCCTGTATAGTATTTGTATCCGGCGGTAGATGTGATAGTTACTGAATTTCTTCCTACAGCAGCGCCGGCTTCTTGATGTTCAATTAATCCCATATATTATGTCGCATATAAGTTAGTGCCCACAGGTACAACTAGTCGATATGATCCACTACCAGAAACTTTACCACCAAAGTTTGTATTACTTCCCGTGACGGTCACCGCAGAAGATCCATATGTGCCCATTACTACACGGTTATCACTGAACACCTCCAATATTGGCAATCCAGAAATATCGTTCACACTCATAAGTGACCCCGATAAACTATCTGTTATACCAAACAAGGTGCCGCTAGAACCATAGAATGCAATACTACCCGATGGTTCAACTTGCAAACGAATAGTATTTGCAGATGACCCACTGAATTGTATACTAGCACTTCCTGGTGTTATAAGAATATTATTGGGCATATATTAATTAATTAAATTTGCTCTCTATAAATATCAATTTCCACAATTAATACAACCAATATCTGTCTCAGAAATCACAAATAATTCTGTATCTGAATTTTGAAATGTATAATTTGTCAATAAATGTCCATATATTTCCGATACATAACTTTTTGCATCATTTATGGTAATTATATTTCTATTTTTAGAACTATCTCGATTAAATACATCTGCCCACGTTCCGGTTAAATCTATATTAACCATCATTAAAATTTTATACATATATTAATTTGCCCAAATAATTAATTTAGAAGCTCTATCTACGGGACATGCACAGCAATGATTGTATGCAGGCGCACCTTCACATCCAGCAAACCATGAAACTACACAACTTTGTTCATAATAATTACTCCATCCACCTACTGCACCGGAACAACCACCACCCGTAGATGTGATCCAATCCGTATATGCCCCCGATGGACCTTGTCTTCTTTTATAGCGTTGCCCCGAACTACTTGATGTGCTATTCCATTGACTTGGATTTTCAAAAATATTAAACATCGTGCTGCTATTACTTAATGATCCGTCAGCCCACACAGTACTATCTGCTTCTGATGTATGAAACCATTGAGTTCGTGTGGTTTTTGCACCAATATTTAATATAGTTTGTATGGCAGTATCAGATAATTTTGTCATTGATGAATCATTTGGATTGGGCGAATCGCTTCCAACCGCCGATGCATTATATGGAGTAGTTACACGAGGATATGCCATAAACGTTAAAAACCATCCTGTGGTTGAGTCTGATGTTACATCTGCCCATACTCTAGGCACCGCAACTTCACCGGATGATCCATTTCGCAACGCAACATATTGATTAGATGGAACTCTATCTTTTGCACTAGGTCCATCATACACGACTGGTCCCGCGAAGACTCCCATATGATTTCTCCTTATATTGAATATCTAGATCTAATTGCGTTAAAATTTTGTATAACCTCGGTAGCAGAAAGTGCTCTATTATATAAAAATACGTTTGATATATTTCCTGGAAAATACTGAGAATTAAGCGTTCCTGCTCCTATAATTTTTGCATCACTGTTGTTGGATATTGTATATGCGGTTGTAGTTGCAGGTGTTAATAACTGTCCATTTAAATACATACTGCCCGCATCTGAATTGTTTGTCCTTACAAAGCATATATTATACCAAGTATTTGATGCTATAACACTATTGGAAGATTCCCATATCCAAGTACCAATTCCAGTAACGGCAACTCTACCGGTTCCTCCGTTTCCGGTTCCAACTTCTAATTGCCAACACCCAGTAGAATTTGCTATTCTTGTAGAAAATATACCATATCTAGAATTTAAATTTGATGCGTTAAACCAAGCAGATATGGTAAACGTTGCACCCACTTGCAATGAATTACTATTTGCTATATTTACGTAATCCATAACACCATCAAATGTTATGATACCTCTATTGGTTGATGCAAATGATTGTCCTCTAAATAAACTGGCGTCATTTGCATTTCCAGATAAATCTTTAAATCCGTATGCTCTACCCGTTAGTAAATCATTTAAAGTAGGTTCGGTCCCATCAATCAAATCTATTCTAGGTCCAAATAACTGCAATCTAGTAGTTGAATCGGCACAATAGTAATGATATGTTCTGTGTAATGTGGATGTGGTAGTAGATGCCCACTTTACATCGTTACCAATATTACAACCATTAACTGTATCAACTTTTGTGGTTCCTCCTGCTACCGTATATATTCCTGTATTTGGATGGCGTATTGCACCGGATTGTGTATACGGATAACAATGTCCAACCACCAAATACCAAACATTTTGTGTATATTTACTGGTTCCCGCACATTCCCAATATGGGTTTCCTTCCGCAGCATCATTGTCTGTTCTAATTACTGCACTCGGATTTCCATATAATCCTAGATAAAAGGTACCACCGGATGTCGATGATGTTCGTTTTACCCAAATAGAGAATCTATATAATTTTGTATTATCAATTGAATAATAATCAGTATTCCATCCACCATCCGCATCCGCTCCACCCGATGCTCTAGTTTCCCATAACACTGATGTTCTTCCGAATGGGTTGGTTCCTATTACTCGTTCATTTTCAACAGTAGCACCATTTTGTCCATATCCAGATGTTCCACCAGATCCAGTGGACCATGCATTCATACTAGTTAATGATGAATACGGTGCATATGAATTTATATTTGCTGTGTCGTAGGATAATACTAAATTTGAATTAATAACTCGTGGGCTTTGATAAAATGCCATATATTAAACTCCAAATCTAGAACGTAATGCGTTGAAATTTGTCAAAGATTGATTTGCAGTTAATGCGTAATTATACACCATAATAACTGCAACTTCTCCCAACAAAAACCAAGGATCGGGATACTGGAACCATTCAAAATATGTCCATCCAGTAAAATCTACGTTCTTAGCCTCCCACATATGATACGCATTGTTTCTATAATTTACAGGAGTTGTTGGATTTGTAACAGTATTCAGATCAACATAATTTGTAGGAGATCCAACGCTACTGTGATAATATGCATTTCCTGAACTGGCACTTAAATATGTTCCGTTATTTTGGTTTCCTCTAACCCACAATTCAGTATCATTATTGGATTTATACCAAAGCACAACTGTACACGTGGAAGTAGCTCCGGTCAATGCAGATGATTTAGTAAATCCCATTGATGTATTATTAAATGTAAATTTTCCACCAGAAAACGTAGGAGAATTTACAATCGTATGATCATTTCCACGACCACTTAAATCGGTAAAAGTTGTTCCGGTGCCTCTATATGATTTTACATTGCCTGCATCGAGATATAAAATTAATCCGTCTGTTGATATTCGTGGGCTATATAGTGTTGCCATATTACATTATCCTCATGTAGCCCGACCAATTATTCTTCCACGATTTCCAGTAGAAGACCATCTAAATGTATTTGTTACACTTCTCGCAATAAAATTATCTATACGACTACCGCCGGTGTTTCCTCTACTATAAAATAATCCCGGCTGTCCACTTGAATATGTGTTGTCTATTACAGAATCCACTAATACACCGTTTCTGTAGGCAGATATTCTATTCCCTACCGCACGAAGTGACCAAATATCTCCAGAAACCGCAGTCAAAATTACCGAACCGATTGTCGTGGACGTACTGCCGTTTATTCTAATGATTCGTCTATTACCAGCAATATTTGTATCTAAAAATATTGCATAGCATGTTGCATTTGCAGGATTCACACGTACTGCTGGACCTATTATATCGCTATTATTAGATACTGCAACTGTAATCTGTGATTCTTGGTCTGCTGGAAATAATATTGAACCTGTCGATACACAATTTACTTGTAATGAATCCGTGAGTGTAGTGTATACTTGATTGCTTATAATTTGCATAATTGCCGAACCGGATGCTACTTGATAATTACTTCCAATTGACCCGTTTGCTCTATTAAAATCATCACTAAATAAAATATTTTGTGTATTATCGATATTTCTTACGATGTTAGACGGTCTGCTGTATGGGGCAAATGCCGCATATATATGAATGATTGGTTGTCCACCTGTTAATGTAGTATTATAGCTCCACGACACTTCCGTGGTTCCAGATTGAGAAACTATACCATATCCACCTGCCACTCTAATTGCTCCGGTAGCAGTAAGGTCATAAGCTTCTATCCGAGATGCAGTTGGTTGGAATATGTTGGTTGACTGTGCATGACTTATAACATCCACGACCAAAGAATTTGGGGTTGTGGTAGTTATACTACTACTGTATGCCGTTGCACTGTTTACTCCAAGTCTACTACTGGAGCCAATTACATCAGGAGGTGCTTGTTTTACTCCATATAATGATATAGCACCAATTACCGCTCCGCGAGGTTGTACTGTATTGAATGTAGTTGATAATATGTTAGATCCAACTGGGGGAGCTATAAGATACCATAATTCAGTAACATCATATGCATTTGCAGCATCTCCGGCAGCAATTGATCCAATTTTTGACAACGATTGCCCCGCGTATGTAATACTTGACGCGGACACATATGGTAAACTTGCTACTTCACCGCCTAATCCTACCACAAGCATGCGATTTTGATTATTGGCAACAGGAACCGTAAAATTAAATGTAGTAAACCCTCCCGCAGTGGACGCACTTGCAACTGTCGTATCTATCAATATTGACATATTACTCCACCGTAATCAAGTTTGGTACATCCTTACGAGTTGCGTGAACAATATAATAGCAATTAACATTACTATTAAATAGATTTTCATTGCCCACGGTTATAGTGAAATTATCAATACTCTTCACATATAGTTTTTGGTGTGAACCTATTGGAGTAAGTTGAACCGTTACACTATCCATATCTACTAACCATTCCCATTCTTCTGGGAGAATAATGATGTTACTATCTGTTAATTTTCCACGGGCATACACGGCATGTTCAGGACCTTCGAGAACACCGTAAATTAAACTCTTACCTTCTTCTCGTTGATGTTTAATCTTAAAGCTCTTGGTAACGGCGGTAAATGCTCCATTTACATTTGCTGTTCCATTGACATCTAGTTTGTATGCAGGACTTGTTGTAGCAATACCGACATTTCCATTATCTAGTAAATGCATAGTTGATGTAAATGTGCCACCTGTACCTGTCCATGCAGTTCCGCCACCAAATGATAATGCCCCATTTGCAGCTTGTATTACAGAAGGATTATTTACACCTACTGAATCTTGATTACCCATCAACAAATATTGTGCACCTGCGCTATTTGTTACAGATAATGTATCCAATACCGTTAATTTTTGTGATGGGCTAGTGGTACCGATACCCACTCTATCATTTGTAGCATCTACATACAGAGTATTTGTATCAACCGTTAATCCTGCGAACGTTGGGCTACTTGTAGTTTGCAAAGTAGTAACGTTGATATTGGTACCGTTGACCTTGATTTGACCTTGTGAATCGCCGGCAATTGAACTGGAAACTACGCCGTCAGTATTAAGTTTCGCTTTAACCCCATTTGTGAAATGTGCCGACGCAGTATCAAGTGTTAATGTGCGAGTGGCACTAATATCACCGCCACCAGACATACCTGATCCTGCACTAATAGATACGCTGGTGTGATTAATATGCTCGTTGGCTACATACCCCGATGTTGACCCGTGAGTGACTTGACCCGATGAACTAAACAATGCCAGTGCATTTACTTGTTTAGTTACACCCCCAGTAAAGTGGGTAGAGCCTGTATCAAGCGTTAAAGTTCGTGTAGCACTAATGTCACCACCACCTGTCATACCACTACCGGCACTAATCGATACGCTAGTATGGTTGATATGTTCGTTTGCTACATATCCAGAGGTTGATCCATGTGTCACTTGACCAGATGAACTGTATAATGCTAAGGCATTTACTTGTTTAGTTACACCCCCAGTAAAGTGGGTAGAGCCTGTATCGAGTGTTAATGTTCTGGTTGCGGATATATCACCGCCACCTGTCATACCGGATCCAGCACTAATTGATACGCTAGTGTGATTGATATGTTCATTCGCAACGTATCCGGATGTAGATCCATGCGAAACTTGACCAGAACTACTGTATACACCCTTGGTATTTAATACATTAACAATTGACCCCGATACGAAATGTACCGATCCTGTGTCAAGATTGGTTGTTACCGCGCCACTTCCATTATATGAAGTTCCAGTTAATCCATTACCAAGAGTTAACGCATTCGTTGCTGTGGCGGTCACTGTTGCCGACCCGCCTAATGAAATTGCGCTACCGTTTACTGTAATAGAACTGTTTAACAAGCTAGCAGATATATTTCCTGTTGTTTGATTATAGCTTAGAGTAATGCCGCTTGCACCAGTTGTATTGGAACCGGTAATTTCTTTTCTTACACCTGATTCAAAATGCAATGATCCTGTATCCAATGTAAGCGTTCTAGTTGTGGATATATCACCACCACCAGTCATACCACTACCGGCACTAATTGATACACTGGTATGATTGATATGTTCGTTTGCTACATATCCAGATGTCGAGCCATGCGATACTTGTCCAGAGCTACTATACACGCCCTTCACATTCAATACGTTTGTTACAGATCCGGTAATGAAATGTGCAGATCCAGTATCTAATGTTAGGGTTCTGGTAGTTGTAATATCACCACCACCAGTTAATCCACTACCCGCAGAGATTGAAACTGATGTGTGATTAATATGTTCGTTGGCAACATATCCTGATGTTGACCCATGCGATACTTGACCGGATGAACTATACACACCCTTTGTATTTAATACGTTAACAATAGATCCAGATACAAAATGCACTGATCCGGTATCAAGATTAGTTGTTACAGCACTTCCACCATTGAATGATGTACCAGTTAATCCATTACCAAGTGTTAATGTATTTGTAGTATTTGCAGTAATTGTATGTGTTCCGCCCAAATTAATAGTAGTTCCATTAATTGATGCGGATGGAGTCAATAGCGATGCAGAAATATTTCCGGTCGTTTGATTATAATTTAATGTGATACCCGAAGCGCCAACAGTATTTGATCCTGTTATTTCGTTTCTTACACCACTTTCAAAATGTAATGATCCAGTATCTAATGTTAGGGTTCTGGTAGTTGTAATATCACCACCACCAGTTAATCCACTACCCGCAGAAATAGATACCGAGGTGTGATTGATGTGCTCATTGGCAACATATCCAGATACAGAACTTAATGTTACTTGCCCAGAGCTACTATATACTCCCTTCACATTTAATACGTTTGTTACGGATCCGGTAATGAAATGTGCGGATCCTGTATCGAGTGTTAATGTTCTGGTTGTGGATATATCACCACCGCCTGTCAATCCACTACCTGCGGAAATAGAAACCGAGGTGTGATTAATATGTTCGTTCGCTACATACCCAGACGTTGAATTATGAGATACTTGTCCAGATGATGAATACACACCCTTCGTGTTTAATACATTGACAATAGATCCAGATACAAAGTGTACAGATCCTGTATCGAGTGTTAATGTTCTGGTTGCTGCAATGGTTCCACCGCCAGTTAATCCACCACCAGCAGATATAGATACCGACGTATGGTTGATATGTTCATTCCCAACATATCCTGAGGTTGAACTATGTGCAACTTGTCCAGAGCTACTATACACACCCTTCGTGTTTAATACATTGACAATAGATCCAGATACAAAGTGTACCGATCCGGTATCAAGATTGGTCGTTACTGCACCACTTCCATTAAATGATGTGCCTGTTAATCCGTTGCCTAACGTTAACGTATTTGTTGTGGTGGCACTTACATTTGTTAGCCCACTACCATTTCCACTAAATCCTACGGATGATGATATCGATCCGGTAGTATATAATCCACTTTCTACGTGAACAACTAAATTATCCATTCTCAATCTAGATACATTTGTATTGGTATCTATGTGATCGGTTCCTGTGGATACTGGGAATCTATTGGCAGTTAATGTTGGTTCATTGCCCAACGATGCCGTATTTTTTGGACCGGCAATTAATATAGCAGAGTTGTATGCGGAGCCACTTAGATTTTCGTATAAGAATACGTGATTTAGACTATCCCAGTAAATAGAAGCTGTAGTTGGGGATATCGATCCAGAATCAATAATCGATATTCCACCAAATCTAACAAGATCATCATCATTAACAATAATTCTATTATCACCAACAACATATTGTGAAGATGTAACATACTGCGTTGACATTGATACTGCTGTGAGTAGCCCCGTTACTGTTAAGCTTCCACTTATATTTACATCTTTAGCAACTCCCATACCACCTTGAACTATTAATGCACCGTTGTTAAATGCAGTACTGTTCGTTGTGTTAGAAATTGTTTGTATGCCAGTTAGTGTATTTGATCCGGTGGTTGCAAGTACCGTAGAGTCCAATCCATCTAATAAATCTGCATTTAAATTAGTAACAAGTGTTCTGCTTGCTACGGTAAATGGTGCCGTTCCTGTTGCTTGAGTTGACGTAAGTGTTACAAATGACGGACTATTACTTGTGCCTAGGTTTTGATTGATGGTATATGCGGTAATATTTGCGGCATTGCCCGTAATATTACCAGAAATCTTACTACCCGTTAAACTAGTTATCCACGTTGGGTCACTATAACTTCCATTGGTGTAAACTCCATTTGTTACTGTAGATGCATTTCCTGATAATGATCCTGTGAAGGAACTTGCGGATACATTACCTTGAACATGTAGTAGTGCACCAGGCGTGATAGTTCCAATACCGACACCCGTTGCATTAGAGTAAATAACTTGACCACCACTTCCTAGTTTAATTGCACCAACCGTACTATCTTGCACACCATACACACCTAACGTATTTGCTACGTTTATATCGTGTAATGCCGAATCATCACCACCTTGTAAAAATTTTGCATTATTTGTACTAATTGCTAAAACTGTTCCATCAAATGTAAGATTGGCTTCAGCGTCTATTCCCCCCGCACCTGTTGATGTTATTACACGATTATCGGTTGCATTTGTATAGGTGGAAACAGCAGAAGCTGCTGCCTGTAAGTTTGTTCCCGCCGATGTGGAACCGGAAGTCATATCTATGAAGAATCCACGAGCACTGCCACCTTGTTCAAAAAATCGTAATTTATTTTGAAAAACGTCAATCGTTACGCCAGTTCCAGCTATTCCAGTATTGGTTTGAGGTTTTGCTAGTAAAATTTCTCCACCTTCATCACCAATTGAATTATTCGATACAAGGTTTGTACCAGCAGCTATATTTCCAGACGCAGAAACACTTTGATTTAATGTATTAACAAATGATGCAGTTAATGAGGAAGATGCTACACTTGCAGTTCCAACTAATGCACCAGTAAATGTAGTAGATGTTACCGATGTTAATCCTGTTAATGTAGTCGCGGAAGTTCCTAATGAAATTGCCGTTGTACCTACCGTTACACTACTGCTCAATAATGTTGCAGATAATACTCCAGTTCCATTATTATACGTTAAATCAATTCCACTAGAACCAGCAGTGTCTGTCACTGATATAGATTTACGAGATCCAGACAAGAAGTGTGCCGAGCCTGTATCAAGTGTTAAGGTTCTAGTAGCAGAGATGTCACCGCCGCCAGTTAGGCCACTACCCGCAGAGATAGATACACTAGTATGATTGATATGTTCATTTGCAACATATCCATTAGTAGAACTATGTGTTATTTGTGAAGATGCAGATACCAATCCGGGAGTATTTGGGCCTGTTGCACCTTGAGGGCCTGTGGGGCCTGTAACACCTTGAGGGCCTGTAACTCCTGTAGGTCCTGTAGTGCCTTGTAAACCAGTGGGTCCTGTGGTACCTGTTAATCCTTGAACACCAGTAGGTCCTGTTATGCCGATGGGTCCTGTTGGGCCTGTGGTGCCTTGTACTCCGGTAGGCCCAGTGGTTCCTTGAACGCCAGTTGGGCCTGTTATTCCCTGTGGTCCAGTTGGACCTGTTGTTCCTTGGATACCAGTGGGACCAGTT
>Ga0315901_10000679_pt1 | contig 50060 bp, 39 predicted proteins | sample LakEriMetagenome_10_FD_203761 | JGI IMG/M metagenome (GOLD analysis project Ga0315901, IMG submission 203761) | Freshwater fungal communities from buoy surface, Lake Erie, Ohio, United States - Buoy 2 MA116 | ecosystem: Environmental > Aquatic > Freshwater > Lake | place: USA: Lake Erie, Ohio...
CATTACTTACCGTCTTAGCAGGCGCCCAGGATTTTGATATCACGCTGCAGTTAAGTTATGCAAATCCGTTGCTCAATAATTTAGTTTGTACTTATCCTGTAATTGTTCATCCACTTCCAATTGTTACAGCAGGTTCATATGGTCCTACTTGTGTTACGGCATCACCACTTAGTTTGAGCGGACTTCCTGCGGGGGGAACGTGGAGTGGTTCTGGAGTGAGTGGATCTATGTTCACGCCAAGTGTAGCGGGAGCTGGAACAATACGGGTTTATTACAGTTACACGGATGAGAATGGATGTTCATCTGTAGATAGCACAGAGATTGTGGTGAATGAGATTCCACGTCTTGATCCAGGAACTTATGGCCCGCTTTGTGTGAGTGCATCACCTGTGTTCTTGCAGGGAACACCTGCGGGCGGTACATGGAGTGGGACAGGTGTGTCTGGTTCAACTTTTGATCCTAGCGTAGCAGGTGTGGGTACACATGCGGTGAACTACAGTGTTACGATCACGGGTGGTTGCGTTACGGATACAACTATTGATATACGAGTAAATCCACTTCCTGTCTTAACCTTGGGTTCATATGGTCCTACTTGTGTTACGGCATCACCACTTAGTTTGAGCGGACTTCCTGCGGGGGGAACGTGGAGTGGTTCTGGAGTGAGTGGATCTATGTTCACGCCAAGTGTAGCGGGAGCTGGAACAATACGGGTTTATTACAGTTACACGGATGAGAATGGATGTTCATCTGTAGATAGCACAGAGATTGTGGTGAATGACATTCCTCAACTTGATCCAGGAACTTATGGTCCACTTTGTGTGAGTGCATCATCAATTAGTTTGAGTGGACTTCCTGCGGGCGGTACATGGAGTGGGACAGGTGTGTCTGGTTCAACCTTTGATCCTAGTGTAGCAGGTGTGGGTACACATGCGGTGAACTACAGTGTTACGATCACGGGTGGTTGTGTTACGGATACAACTATTGATATACGAGTAAATCCACTTCCTGTCTTAACCTTGGGTTCATATGGTCCTACTTGTGTTACGGCTTCACCACTTAGTTTGAGCGGACTTCCTGCGGGAGGAACGTGGAGTGGTTCTGGTGTGAGTGGTTCTACATTTACGCCTAGCGTAGCGGGAGCTGGAACAATACGGATTTATTACAGTTACACGGATGAGAATGGTTGTTCATCTGTTGACAGCACAGATATTGTAGTGAATGAGATTCCACGTCTTGATCCAGGAACTTATGGCCCGCTTTGTGTGAGTGCATCACCTGTGTTCTTGCAGGGAACACCTGCAGGCGGTACATGGAGTGGGACAGGTGTGTCTGGTTCAACCTTTGATCCTAGTGTAGCAGGTGTGGGTACACATGCGGTGAACTACAGTGTTACAATCACGGGTGGTTGCGTTACGGATACGACTATTGATATAGAAGTAAAGCCCCTTCCTAATTTAGATCTAGGGACCTATGAGCCATTGTGTGAAGAGGATGAGATTATTACTCTAACTGCAACCCCAACGGGAGGTACTTGGTCAGGTACTGGAACAAATGGTTCTACCTTTAATCCAGCATTGGCAGGCCTGGGGGTACATGTACTAACCTATCACTATACCGATGCGTTTGGTTGTAGTGCAGTTCAGGAAGTATCCATTCAGGTAAATCGATGCGCAGGTATTAATGCTTGTACGCTCACGCAGGGGTATTATGGTAGTTCTAATGGTAAAAGTTGTGATGAGGATAGCTTATACAGAAATGCTGTATCTATCATTAAAAAGCTTTTGACTCCAAGTCCTATCGTTATTGGTAGTGGAGCAAGAACGCTGACTATTACTGTTGCAGATTCTGCACGCTTAAATGCAGTGATGCCCGGAGGCGGAACGCCATTTAGCTTCTCTCATACAGGTAATATTACCTTACAAAGCAGTCAATTCTCGCTTTATAAAACATCAAGAGGAAAAATCAACAATATTTTATTATCTCAAACTATAGCACTAGCATTAAATGTTCGTATTAAACCTGACTTAGCGCCCTTTGTATTAGAGAATGGGTATATACATACCCAAAGGTTACGTACTTGTCAGAATGCTGATTTGCCAAGTTTGGTGACTTGTGAGGAAGATTCAATGGCTATCCGTGCCTGGTTAATGATTCCAAGTGTTGTGAACTATCTCCTAGCAAATAGTGGTGGAACAGTAGCAGATTTGTTGGCATTAGCAAATGAAGTATTGGGTAGAACAAAAGTACCTGGTCAGGCGGGAGCGGGGGGCACAGTAGTTCCTTCTCTAGCGAACATTGTAGCGCAGGTAGACATTATCAACAATGCATTTGATCAGTGTAGAATATTTTTAGGCTTCTTCCCCACACTTAATTTGTGTACATCTAGCAGCCTTAGAGCGGCACAACAAGAGGAAGCGCAAGTGTCAGTTGTTATTAAGACATTGGAAGTAAAAGTATTCCCTAATCCTTTTGGAACTACATTGAATTTCAATATTCAAACACCAGAGAAAACGAAAGTCACAATTGAGTTGTTTGATTTGCAAGGTAAATTGCTTACGCAAGAGTATATTGGCGAGTTCCAGTCCCAGGAGAATCGTATCATTCAAATGAAGGCTCCTGTTGTTTCAGCGCCAATTCTCTATCGTGTGACCACTTCGAAAAAAGTCTTCAGCGGGGTATTGTTACCATCTCGATAAGAAGTATTGATTAGTTGTTAAAAGACGCATCATCTGATGCGTCTTTTTTTTAATCATTTTTTTATTGACTCTAATCATTGAATATGGCTGCTTAATTCATGTGATTTGTATATCATGAAAAGAAAGATATTACTCATCGCCAGCGAGCCCGCAATCAGGTCCTGTGTAAGTGAGATTCTGGAGCTTGCTGATTATAATTTACTACAAGCTAACGACGGTAAAACTGGTGTTGAGATTGCTAATCTAGAAGTGCCTGATGTGGTAATTACGGATCTTTCACTGGCAGGGTTAGATGGCTATGGAGTACTTCACCTATTGCAAGGCAAGTCTTGGTTTGGTAATGCCGTATTTATTGTCCTCTGTGGAGCCTGTGATAAAAATGAATTGCGAAAAGCCATGGAATTGGGGGCTGATGATGTAATCATAAAGCCATTTGAGGGAACAGAGTTATTAAGTAGTCTTGAAACGCGTATACGAAAAAAGGAATTAGGGGGGCAATGGAGAAAGAAAGAGGAGATGGTTGCTCTTGTTGCAGAAACTGAAAAAGAGTTGCAGGATTACTTGGTTAAAGACCGAAATATTGACCGCTATAATAAAAAGCAGGTTATTATTAAAGAAGGTGAGCGGCCTACAAAACTTTTTTATGTAGTCAATGGAAAGGCGCGCTCCTTCAAAACACATCCCGATGGAAAGGATTTGGTGATAGAACTATATGGTCCTGGCGATTACTTGGGTTTTATTGAAATTATAAATGGAACCAATCATGAAGAAACTGTAGAGGCGATTGATTATACAGAGATCGCCCTGATACCCAGACATGACTTCGAAGAACTTCTTTCACAAAATGGGTTGGCCTCCAGAAAGTTTATGCAAAAAATCGCTAGTAGAGCGGTTCGTATGCAGAATAGATTACTTTGGCTGGCATATCACTCCCTCCGTCAAAAGGTTGCTGCTGCTTTGTTGCACTTGAAGGCCAAATATGATCAACCCGCCAACGGCTCATTTGCCATCAATATGAATCGTGCAGCTTTTGCAAGTATTGCCGGTACAGCGATTGAATCTTCTATCCGAACGTTGAGTGAATTTAAGGCTGAACATTTGATTGAACTTGAGCAAGATGGGACTATCAGGCTTTTAAATGAAAAGAAATTGCAGCAATTAGTGGAATAGTTTAAATAAGAATAAATACTTATATTTGGTAAGTATAATATTCTTAGTTAAAACTGCTTCATATGCCCAAAATTTTGGTTGCCGGTATCACCGAAAAGCATGTATCAGCCATTCCTGATGTATTGAGAATGGCCGGTTATGATGTGCTTGAAAGTGCAGATAGTAAAACAGCTTTTCAATTTGTTTTAGAGGAAGCTCCCGCTTTAATTGTTGCAAAATCAAATCTGCCTCAACTGGATGGGTTGGGGTTCTTGCACATCATTCGAAAGCATCCGCAGTTTGCCTTGACACCCCTGATTTTTTTAGTAGAAACAGAGGGATGGGATGAAGTTAGAAGAATGATGACAGCCGGGGCTGATGATTTTTTGTTTTCAACTTGTACAGACGCAGAGTTGCTTTATGTAGTAGAATCCAGGCTCAAGCGAGCAGCTCTTGTGAGAGATTTTTTAAAACAGACCACTCCCGTTCATGAGGCAGGCTCCCCTTCGCAAGAGCGTCAAGTCATGGAGGAATTATTGAGTGGTAGAAACATGCACCGTTATGGGAAGAGCCAGACAATTTATAGTGAAGGACAGTCTCCCAAATTTCTATACTATATCAAAAATGGAAAAGTTCGCTTGCTGAAAAGTAGCACCGATGGAAAGGACTTGGTAACAGATTTGTGCGGAGAAGGGGACTTTATTGGTCATACTGCTTTAATTCAAAATACACATTATCGAGAATCAGCTGAGTCAATTGATGGTGCTGAGTTGATCTTAGTGCCTCGTGCAGAATTCCAACAATTACTCCGCGGCAATATCAACTTTAGTTATAAAATCAATATCATATTGGCTAATGCGTTAACCAGCAAAAACAGCCACCTGGTTGGTATTGCTTATCATTCCTTGCGTCAAAAAGTTGCAGAAGCGTTGTTATTGGTCAAGAGGAAATATGCGCCGATTCAACAAGATGGTTTTGCTATACAGATGAATCGAGAAGTTTTAGCAAATATAGCTGGAACAGCTAAGGAGTCTTTTATTCGTACGTTAAGTGAATTTAAGTCAGAGCAATTGATCGAAGTGGGGGGAGATGGACATATTCGAATTGTCAATGAGAAAAAGCTACAACTATTGGCGGAGTGAAAAAAAAGTGGCGATGCAAAATTTTGCATCGCCGTACCTATTAAAACCAACCCTGCTTGCTTGTGTTCGGTCTGTAAGAATACAAACCCAGAACTAGATCAAAGTACTATCATAAGTGTGTGCTTATAAATGATGGTGGCTATCCCTTCAATGATTATGGTTGCTCTTTTTTTTATCATCAGCTGATTAGTCCTTTGCATTTTTTGTAGCTATTTGCATCTGACCGTTAAATTTAAATCCTGTGCCGGGTGAAGTTTCGATATACATTTTACCATTATAATTGCCAAGTAGTGATTCAATTTGAACCAGGCCAGTGCGCCAGAACCTATTGGAATTATAAAACCCCACTCCATCATCTTGGTAATGAATTAAAACAATATTCGATTCAAGAGAAAGTTGAGCATTTATTGATTTAGCTTTTGCATGTTGAAGAGAATTCCTTATCAATTCTTTGAATACCTTATATATAATCAGCTTTTGATAATCTTCAATTTGATTAATTGTGGGATCAATTTCATTGAGGGTAAATACAATTTTTGAAAATTTCCTTGTGTTATCAACTAATTCTTCCAAGGCTCCATCAAGTCCAAATAAATCAAAAGGCGGATTTGAAACCTGCTGATGGATTTCTAAGATTTTTTGAAATGCGTTTGATATTAGTGCTTCTACTTTTTCAACAGTTTTATCTACCTGATTAGATTCTACATGCTCAATCTCATGCAAGTAGTTTTTTGCTGCAACTAATAATTGTACAACATCCTCATGGAGCATATGGCAAGCTGCATCCCTTTCATTGTTTAGTCGCCATATTTCACGCTCCAACATTTCTAGATAATTAGCGGGGGTACTATGTTTTTTTGTGCCTATTGCAGCGGTGTCAACGGTTTTTTTTGTACTTAGCTTTTCTTCAAGCCTCATTTTAATTGGTTTTTGGTTCATGAGAAAAGTGCCGTTAATTTTATTTACGTATTAAAAATAAGTAAATATATCTATATATCAAAAAATGAGTTAATATATATATATAACTAAAATAATTGATTTTCAATCGCTAAGGGGGCTATTGCTTTGCTGTTGACCTCTTTTTTGCCCAATTTGCTCAATTTTCTGTCAATTTTCTTCTCATTAATCTCAAAAAGGTGGAACAGGCTTGCTGCTTTTTTATTCGTGAGCTCATTTGAGAACGTAGCGGCAGTTCCATATTGGCTAATTTTTAGGTGATTGATTTCTTGAACGGATGCCAGCAGGCAGGCATCGAGCAGTTCTTTATCGCCACATTTTTTTAATTTATCCTCTGTCTCTGCGATCATGGCTCTCATGATGCGACTGCTGCTTGGTAGGGCGGGGAGTTGCGTCGTTAGTGTGTATTCCTTGAGGAAAAGTAAGTGTGAATCTATGATGCCCAAGTATTCCAAAAGTAAAGACTTCATGGATAGGGCTGAGGCAATCACAGTCCATTTTTTTATTGCATTTTTCAATTGGTTCTCTCCAGCATTAAACTGAAGAATTTCATAGTCTAATAAGTCATGCAGTCGCACCATTTTTTCTGATAGATCTGAATTCATAGTATAAATTTTAGTAACGGGTTATCAAGGCTATTTTTTGTTGTGATGATAATAGTTCGTCGCCGGTGAAATGAACAGTACCTCTTTTTTCTAATACTACTTTGATAAGATCATCCACCGCATCTGGAAGAGTAGTATGCATTCCTGCTGGTGGCGATAGAAATAAATAGTAAGGATCATCAAGTAAATAGCCAGGCTTGCTATACGTTTGCTCAACTAATAGTATTCGGCAGTTTCCCTCCTGGGCAGCACGCCAGCAGGCTTGAAGTCCGGTTCTCGTAAATCCCTTCCCAACTAGTTCATTCCACTCGCTAATCAATTTCTCTACTTTTTTTTCTTGCATTGCATAGACCGGCGCTATTGCAAGTTTGGCAAGTGTTGAGGCAGAATCATGGCTGGGGTCTCTGTTTACATGAACCACCGGTTCATTAGCTTTTCCTTCTAAATCCAATTCGGACAACAACTCTTTCTGTGCTACCAATACCAGCGGAGTTTGGTGCGTTCTGTATTGAGCCAGCCTTTCCTTGACAACTTTAAAATACTTTCTTCGGTGTGCAGCAAGTACTTCTTCTTCTTCCCGTTCATAGCTTTTTACATGCGAATAGCCTGCATAAGAGGTGCTCCTTGCTGGGGAATTATACTCATAATTGTCGTAGAAGGGAGTACTAATTACCCCGTCCTGTATTTGGGAACATTGATCATTTTCACATTCAAATAAGCGAGCTCTTTTTTCAGTTACTGTTAAGATCAAAAAGCGTTGTTGTAATTGCAATTGGTATACTAGATCACGAATCAGGAATCGATCATTCCAGCAAACTCGCATAGGTGGGGCAAACAGAAAATGAATGCAATGCGCTTGTTTTGGCGAAATGTAAATGCCTATCCCAAGTGGTGGATTCCCTAGGTCAATTTTGTCAATAAAATCATGTAATGGCTCCAGAAAAAATTGTCCATTTTTTCCTGGGAATAATCGTTGCCATTGATCTTCAACCAAGCTGGTATATTCTTTCAGTATTCTGCTGTTTGCCTCCCTGGCTGGATTCAATTTTTCTAGCGAAACTGTAAGGGTTAAGCAGGGGGCCCCTTTATCCAAGAGCAAATTCGCTAATACCTCTCCGGGCAATATCTGATTTTTTTCCATTTTGTATTACTGGGTGAACAAAATGAAAGTATAACCCAAAGCAAGCTAGGTTGATGACTGCTGGCATACGCTTATTGATGTTAGTTATTTATAAGTTGGGTAAAAGCCAGAATTCAGCTACTTTAAGAAATTAGTGTGAGGTATAAATAAAAAAAAGCCTCACAGTATGACTGCAAGGCTTTGTAGCCCGTACGGGATTCGAACCCGTATCACCACCGTGAAAGGGTGGTGTCCTAGCCCTTAGACGAACGGGCCAATTTAGGAGCGGCAAAGATAGGGTTGTCCTATTTGACAACCAAATCTCGCCTTCTTGCTTTACCTTTGCCACCTTAAAATTTATTTATGGCTTCAGTTAAAGTAGCAATCAATGGATTTGGAAGAATCGGAAGGTTGGTTTACCGGAAGATTTACAATATGGAAGGGATTGATGTAGTCGCTATAAACGATTTAACCAGTCCAACTGTTTTGGCACATTTGTTGAAGTACGATAGTGCGCAGGGACGTTTTGATGCCGAGGTAAAAGCCACTGAGGATTCCATTCTGGTCAATAACGACGTTCTTAAAATATATGCTCAAAAGGATCCTGCACAAATTCCATGGGCTGCTCATGACGTGGATGTGGTATTGGAGTGTACCGGATTTTTTACGGACAAAGAAAAAGCCGAAGCTCATTTGCGTGCCGGTGCCAAGAGGGTAGTGATTTCTGCTCCAGCAACTGGCGACTTGAAGACTGTAGTTTATAACGTGAATCACCAAATTTTGGATGGTACTGAAACTGTTATATCAGGAGCTTCCTGTACCACAAACTGTTTGGCACCCATGGCAAAAGTATTGGACGAGCAGTACGGACTCTGTACCGGGCACATGACCACAATACATGCTTATACCAATGATCAAAATACGTTGGATGCGCCGCACCCAAAAGGAGATTTGCGTCGTGCCAGAGCTGCTGCTGGGAATATTGTCCCTAACAGTACAGGTGCAGCAAAAGCAATCGGATTGGTATTGCCTCAATTAAAAGGGAAATTAGATGGCGGTGCCCAGCGTGTACCTACAATTACAGGCTCTCTTACAGAATTGATATCAATACTTAGTAAAAAAGTAACTGTTGAAGAAGTGAATGCAGCTATGAAGGCAGCAGCCAACGAATCCTTCGGTTACACAGAGGATGAAATTGTTAGCACTGATATTATCGGAATTAGCTACGGCTCATTATTTGATGCAACGCAGACTAAAGTAATTACCGTAGGCGATCATCAACTTGTCAAAACTGTTAGTTGGTATGATAATGAGATGAGTTATGTGAGCCAATTAGTCCGCACGGTAAATTACTTTGCAAAATTAATTCGCTAATGCAAGGTTCTTTTTCTTCGATTTCATTTCAGCAGGAAAAAGCCCTGGTTCGGGTAGACTTTAACGTTCCACTTGATGCGCAGCAACATATCACTGACGACACTAGAATTCGTGCTGCGTTACCAACCATTCAGCAAATCTTAGTACAAGGAGGAGCTGTCATTTTAATGAGTCATTTAGGCAGGCCTAAAGAAGGCCCCGCTGAAAAGTTTTCCTTAAAACATTTAGTTGCTCATTTGCAGCAACTGCTACCACTCTCTCCAATAAAATTTGCTCCCGATTGTATCGGTAAGGAGGCAAACGAATTGGCGGCCACTTTACAACCAGGCGAAATTCTTCTACTCGAGAATCTTCGTTTTTATAAAGAAGAAGAAAAAGGGGATGTTGAATTTGCAAAAAAATTGGCCAAATTGGGAACCGTTTGGGTCAACGACGCTTTTGGTACAGCACATCGAGCACATGCATCTACTGCTGTAATTGCACAATTTTTTCCCTCTGAGAAAAGAGTATTTGGGTTGTTGATGGAAGCAGAAGTTGCCAGTGCTTCCCGAGTCATTCATAAAGCTACCAAGCCCTTTGTGGCTATTATTGGAGGGGCTAAGGTTAGTGATAAAATCCTGATCATTGAAAATTTATTGGAAAGGGCTACTGATATTATCATTGGCGGCGGAATGGCTTACACTTTTTGGAAAGCCCAGGGTAAAATGATTGGAAGTTCTCTCTGTGAGGAGGATCGTTTGGAATTAGCAGCTGGGTTATTACAAAAGGCGAAGCAGCGAGGAGTCAACATCCATTTACCTGTAGATAGCACCATTGCCGATAAGTTTGCTGCAGATGCTACCACTTCCAATTGCGAAAGTTTTGATATTCCTGCAGGCTGGATGGGACTTGATATTGGTCAAAAAGCTAGAATTGAATTTCAGGAGGTCATATTATCTGCTCAAACCATTTTATGGAATGGCCCGATGGGTGTTTTTGAAATGAAGCCTTTCCAGGCTGGCACCTTGGCAATCGCAAAGGCAGTTGCCGATGCAACAGATAAAGGTGCGTTTTCATTGGTAGGGGGCGGTGATTCCGTTGCGGCTGTTAATCAATTTGGTTTTGCTGATCGTGTAAGTTATGTATCGACAGGTGGTGGTGCACTTTTGGAGTATTTTGAAGGGAAAGTGCTCCCAGGAATTGCAGCCGTTCAGCAATCCTAAAAAATTTTAACATCGCGGAACTTCATAATTTATCTCAGGCGTCTCTTTTACGCTAACTTTGCTACATAAATAATTTACCTATGAAAGGAACTTCGCTTGCCCTCTTGATAATTGGGGGTTTATTTTTAATCTTCGGATTTTGGGGATGCAATGCCTATAATGGTTTTGTTTCTGGTGATCAAGGAGTGAAAAAGGCTTGGAGTAATGTGGAAACAAATTATCAGCGCCGCAGTGATTTGTATGGAAGCGTTATTAAAACGGTAGAGGCTTCTGCTAATTTTGAAAAATCTACGTTGCAGTCTGTAGTGGCTGCTCGTGCTGCTGCTACACAAATAAAAATTGACATCAATGATCCCGCCTCCTTACAAGCGTATCAACAAGCGCAGGCAAATTTGCAAGGTTCATTTAGTCGATTGATTGCATCGTTTGAGCAATATCCTGATTTAAAAACAACCAAGGCTTTCCAAGATTTTCAGACTCAGATAGAAGGAACTGAAAATCGAATCAATGTGGCTCGTCAGGACTATAATAAAGCGGTCGAAGATTTTAATCTGCGCGTAAAGCGTTTCCCCGGAAACATCATGGCAGGTCTATTCAATTTTACTGAAAAGGCTTACTACGAAGCAGACAAAGGTTCAGAGAAAGCGCCCGATATTAAATTCAATATTCAATAGTTTGATTCCCTTCTTTAATAAGCGCGCGTCTTCCCTTTTTACAGATCAAGATCGCATTGCAATCAGCGATGCGATTGCGATGGCTGAGAAAAAAACAAGTGGGGAGGTACGTGTATTTGTAGAAAGTAAATGTCGCTATCTCGATGCTACTGACCGTGCTGCAGAATTATTCCATCAATTAGAAATGGATAAAACTGAGGCCCGAAATGGGGTTTTGTTTTACTTGGCCATGCGTGATCACCAATTAGCAGTTTGGGGCGACAAAGGGATTCATGAGAAATTGGGCACCACATTTTGGCAATTGCAAATTGATAAAATTATCGCAGCATTTCATGCAGCTGATCATACCCGAGGAATCTGTGCCAGCATTCAAGAAATTGGCACAGCCTTGCAAGCTCATTTCCCATATGAGGGCGATAAAGACAAGAATGAATTATCTGACCAAGTAGTTTTTGGGCGATGAGAATAACAGGCTATCTAATACTTTCATTTCTTTTAATTGCAACTACTGCAGCAGCACAAGTTGATAAAATTTTGCCTGAAAGGCCTAGCCCTGCACATCTCTATAATGATCTTACAAAATCATCCAACTTTCTAACTAAAGCCCAGGCTGAATACCTGGAAAACTCCCTGGTTTCTATTGACGATAGCACTTCCAATCAAATTGCAATTGTGGTTGTGGAAAGTTTGGAGGGGTATACTGCCAATGAATATGCCACTGCATTAGGTAGAAAATGGGGGGTAGGTAGTCAAGCTTTTAATAATGGAGTAGTTGTATTGATTTCTACTGGAGGAGGTGATGGGAATAGGGATGCTTATATCGCAGTGGGTTATGGGCTTGAGGGTGCTATACCAGATGTAACAGCAGACAACATACTTGAGAATGAGTTGATTCCTTTTTTTAAAGAAGGCAATTATCTTGAAGGATTTAAAAGAACAATAGACGCATTAAAAAGAGCAGCTGCAGGAGAATATAAGCAACAACGGAAAAAAAGAAATTCACCAGAGGTTGGAATACCCTCCATCGTTTTTGTACTCATCTTAATTCTGATTTCAATTCTTTCATCACGAGGAGGTGGGGGGACTATGATTAACCGCCGTGGTCATCGTGGATGGACAGGTGGCACCTGGATGGGTGGAGGTTGGGGTGGAGGCAGTAGTTGGGGTGGAAGCTCAGGAGGAGGATTCGGAGGAGGTTTTGGTGGTTTTGGAGGTGGAAGTTTTGGGGGTGGTGGCGCAGGAGGAAAGTGGTAGACATAAATAATTATTTTTGATTGCTAATCCCAAGTGCTGCATGAGAATTTTTCTTTTTGCTTTTCTGTTTCTATACACTTCCCTTCTTTTAAGGGCACAACGCTCCAATTTTGTTTATATCCAATCAGAGCCAGCTCGTCTCTTCTCACTAATTATAAAAGGAGATACCCTCACATCCTCAAAAACTGGGTATTTAATTCTATCCAAACTTACCGACTCTGCTTATCAAATTGCAATAAGTTTCAAAGAGCAAACTTGGCCCACTCAATATTTTACACTGGGCGTATTTCAGACTGATCAAGGGTATCTTTTAAAAGACTATGGTGATAAAGGTTGGGGATTATTGGACTGGCGTAGTCTACGTGTACAATATGGAGAAAAGAATAATTCAACTTCAATAACACAGTCTTCAGTCCCTACAGAGCAAGATGAATTTTCAAATCTTCTTGCAATGGCTGCAGGAGATCCGAGCTTACGTGCTCGCGTAGAAAATAAGCAAGCCGAAACTGTTGCCAAGCAGCCATTAAAAAAAGTAGAGTCAACTGATACAGCTCAAAAGGCACCGATGGCTAAAGAGGTGGCCATTGTAATAGAGGAAATTGCAAAGAACGAGCCAATAAGCATTAATAAAGACACGGCCGTACAAACAAAGCCTATCTTAAACGCTAAGGATACGGTAACACTTTTGCAGGATTCACCGCCGATTACAAATCCAAGATGTTCTGTTTTAGCTACACAAAATGAGCTGGACCTGTTGGTTCGATCAATTGATTCTGTTACGAGTGATGTAAAACGTGTTCTACTAATTAGCAAATCGCTTCAGAAATTTTGTCTTTCTGTTGCTCAAGTGGGGATATTGGCTGAAAAGTTTACAACGGATGATGGACGATATGACTTTTTATTGGAGGCTTGGTTTTTTGTAAGCAATCGTTCGCAGTTCGATCGTTTGTTTTATGTCTTTAGAAATCCCGATTTTGCAGTTCGTCTCAAAGAGATGCTTCAATAATGCCTCGATATTTTTTAGAAGTAGCTTATAAAGGAACCGATTACAGTGGGTTTCAATCGCAGGAAAATGCATTGACCGTGCAGGCTGAGGTTGAAAAAGCTTTTTCCACTTTGCAACGTGTGCCGGTGGTGATGACGGGTTCCTCCAGAACAGATGCTGGTGTACACGCGTTACAAAATTTTTTTCATTTTGATTTTGAGGAATCACTTCATCCTCAGTTTACATATAAGATCAATGCAATTCTTCCCGATGCAATTGTTGTGAAATCTCTTCGAGGGGTAAAAGCTGATGCACATTGTCGATTTGATGCTGTCTATCGGCGTTATCGATATTACTTGTACAATACAAAAGATCCTTTTAAGGAGGGCCGAGCCTGGTTTTACCCTTACCCCCTGAATAAGGAACTTCTTCAAGCAGCTGCATTGATTTTATTGGAGGTGGATGACTTTACCAGTTTTTCAAAACGGAATACGCAAGTAAAAACCTTCCTCTGTCAATTAACTGAAAGTCAATGGGTAGAGGAGGATGGGTGCTTGCTTTATGCAGTTAAGGGAAATCGGTTTTTACGGGGGATGGTCAGAGCACTCGTCTCAACCATGCTTTTGGTAGGAAGGGAAAAGATCACATTGGGCGAATTCAAAGACATAATTAGTGTAAAGGATTGTACTAGAGCCAGTTTTGTAGCACCTGCCCACGGGCTTTTTTTGATGGAGGTAGGTTACTAGCACCCCAGAACCCTTAAGGGGCCTGTGTTCCATTGATTATCAGTAATTTTTCAGATTTTTTTTATCCAAAAGTTTGCTGGTAACCCCATTTGCTATATCTTTGCCGTCCGCTTCGAAAAAACGGGGCCAGATCTTTCGAAAACAATTGATTTTCACCCTAAATGATTCGGGTTTTGTTGGAAAATAAATCCTGAAAAATTTGGTAGAAATAAATGGACGCTTACCTTTGCACTCCCGTTCAAAAAACGGGTAGGCTGGTAACGGCCGAAGATCTTTGAAAGTTGGGAAACAATAGCACTCATTCTCGCTTCACGCGAGAGTGAAACAAAAGGTAAGTCAAACGAAAACAATTCGATTTGACACGTTAATTTTCTCTTGAGAATTTTAAAATGTCAGTATCAAACATCATTTACAATGGAGAGTTTGATCCTGGCTCAGGATGAACGCTAGCGGCAGGCTTAATACATGCAAGTCGAGGGGCAGCAGGTCTGTAGCAATACAGATGCTGGCGACCGGCAAACGGGTGCGGAACACGTACAGAACCTTCCTTCGAGCGGGGAATAGCCCAGAGAAATTTGGATTAATACCCCATAGTATACTGAAGAGGCATCTCTTTAGTATTAAAGATTTATCACTTGAAGATGGCTGTGCGGCTGATTAGGTAGTTGGCGGGGTAAAGGCCCACCAAGCCTGCGATCAGTAACTGGTGTGAGAGCACGACCAGTCACACGGGCACTGAGACACGGGCCCGACTCCTACGGGAGGCAGCAGTAAGGAATATTGGTCAATGGACGAAAGTCTGAACCAGCCATGCCGCGTGAAGGATGAAGGTCCTCTGGATTGTAAACTTCTTTTATATGGGACGAAAAAAGGGTTTTCTAACTCAACTGACGGTACCATATGAATAAGCACCGGCTAACTCCGTGCCAGCAGCCGCGGTAATACGGAGGGTGCAAGCGTTATCCGGATTCACTGGGTTTAAAGGGTGCGTAGGTGGGTTGGTAAGTCAGTGGTGAAATCCCCGAGCTTAACTCGGGAACTGCCATTGATACTATCAGTCTTGAATACCGTGGAGGTCAGCGGAATATGTCATGTAGCGGTGAAATGCTTAGATATGACATAGAACACCAATTGCGAAGGCAGCTGGCTACTCGAATATTGACACTGAGGCACGAAAGCGTGGGGATCAAACAGGATTAGATACCCTGGTAGTCCACGCCCTAAACTATGGATACTCGACATACGCGATACACTGTATGTGTCTGAGCGAAAGCATTAAGTATCCCACCTGGGAAGTACGACCGCAAGGTTGAAACTCAAAGGAATTGGCGGGGGTCCGCACAAGCGGTGGAGCATGTGGTTTAATTCGATGATACGCGAGGAACCTTACCTAGGCTAGAATGCATTTTGACCGAGGGTGAAAGCTCTCTTTGTAGCAATACACAATTTGTAAGGTGCTGCATGGCTGTCGTCAGCTCGTGCCGTGAGGTGTTGGGTTAAGTCCCGCAACGAGCGCAACCCCCATCACTAGTTGCCATCAGGTAACGCTGGGAACTCTAGTGAAACTGCCGTCGTAAGACGTGAGGAAGGAGGGGATGATGTCAAGTCATCATGGCCTTTATGCCTAGGGCTACACACGTGCTACAATGGGAAGGACAAAGGGTCGCAACATAGTGATATGAAGCCAATCCCAAAAACCTTCTCTCAGTTCAGATTGGAGTCTGCAACTCGACTCCATGAAGCTGGAATCGCTAGTAATCGTATATCAGCAATGATACGGTGAATACGTTCCCGGACCTTGCACACACCGCCCGTCAAGCCATGGAAGCTGGGTGTACCTAAAGTCGGTAACCGAAAGGAGCCGCCTAGGGTAAAACTAGTAACTGGGGCTAAGTCGTAACAAGGTAGCCGTATCGGAAGGTGCGGCTGGAATACCTCCTTTTTAGAGTGTTTACTTACCTGCTATTGTTTCCTTTTCTTTCATTGTTTTAGTTCTTTGTATCGGAAACCCGTAACACGGGGGCTACAAACAAATAGATCCGTAGCTCAGCCTGGTTAGAGCACTACACTGATAATGTAGGGGTCAGCAGTTCAAATCTGCTCGGGTCTACTGAAGGACGAACTCGGTTGGTCGCTGGTTCCCTAGTCATGTAAAGCCCTGACTGAACTACCAACAGAACTACCAACCCATAATAAAACCGGGGGATTAGCTCAGTTGGCTAGAGCATTAGCTTTGCAAGCTAAGGGTCATCGGTTCGACTCCGATATCCTCCACAGATCTTTAGATGTGATTCATTAAGGTGAATCATCTGGTTCAAGTCCAGCACATCTGCTTGTTCGCTACTAGCGAATCAGCTCTTTGACATATTGGAAAAATAAATGTTAGACGAGTATCTAACAATTCGATCACAATTTTTACAACACACCATTTTTTGGTTGGTCTGAAGAAATGTGGTCGGGTAACAACTACAAGAATAACAAATTCTAGTTTTTAATTTTTTTAAAGCAATTAAGGGCACATGGTGGATGCCTAGGGTCTGAGAGGCGACGAAGGACGTGGTAAGCTGCGATAAGCCGGGGGGAGCTGCACACAAGCATTATATCCCCGGATTTCCGAATGGGAAAACCCACTATACTGAAGGTATAGTACTCGAAAGAGAGCCAACCCCGAGAACTGAAACATCTAAGTACCGGGAGGAAAAGAAAACAAATAGTGATTCCCTGAGTAGTGGCGAGCGAAAAGGGAATAGCCCAAACTTGAGCGGCGTGCCGCTTGAGGGTTGTAGGACTGCATTTAGAAATCATCATCAAGTAAAATCTTCTGGAAAGTTGAGCCATAGAGGGTGATAGCCCCGTAAACAGAAATTGATGAGGACGAGCAGTATCCTGAGTAAGGCGGGACCGGAGAAATCCTGCTTGAATCTGCCAGCACCATCTGGTAAGGCTAAATACTTCTCAGACACCGATAGTGAACCAGTACCGTAAGGGAAAGGTGAAAAGCACCCTAAACAAGGGAGTGAAATAGTACCTGAAACCGTGTGCCTACAAGCGGTCGGAGCCCAGTAATGGGTGACGGCGTGCCTTTTGCATAATGAGCCTACGAGTTACTCCTCACTGGCGAGGTTAAGTTCTTTATGAACGGAGCCGTAGCGAAAGCGAGTCCAAATAGGGCGCTTAGTCAGTGGGGGTAGACGCGAAACTTTGTGATCTATCCATGGGCAGGTTGAAGGTTGGGTAAAACCAATTGGAGGACCGAACCCGTTAACGTTGAAAAGTTCTGGGATGACCTGTGGATAGGGGTGAAAGGCCAATCAAACTGAGAGATAGCTCGTACTCCCCGAAATGTTTTTAGGAACAGCCTCGGATTATGACGTCTGTTAGAGGTAGAGCTACTGATTGGGCTAGGGGGCTTCACCGCCTACCAAACCCTGACAAACTCCGAATGCTAACAGATATCTCCGGGAGTGAGGCTACGGGCGCTAAGGTCCGTGGCCGAGAGGGAAATAACCCAGAATAGCAGCTAAGGTCCCTAATACGTAGTTAAGTTGATCAAACGAGGTGAGACTTCTATGACAGCCAGGATGTTTGCTTGGAAGCAGCCATCCATTTAAAGAGTGCGTAACAGCTCACTGGTCGAGAGGTCTTGCACGGAAAATAATCGGGCATCAAACTACGAACCGAAGCTCTATGATTGCCACTACGTGGTATATCGGTAGGGGAGCATTGAAACTGCATCGAAGGTGTACGGCGACGTATGCTGGAGCGGTTTCAAAAGAAAATGTAGGCATAAGTAACGATAAACAAGGTGAAAAACCTTGTCGCCGAAAGTCTAAGGGTTCCTGATCAACGTTAATCGGATCAGGGTTAGCCCGGTCCTTAGCCAAACCCGAAAGGGGCAGGTGATGGAAAGCAGGTTAATATTCCTGCGCCTGCTATGCATTAAAAGTGACGGAGAATGCTAGTCGTATAAGCTGACGGAATAGCTGAGTGGATCCTTCGGGTGAAGCGTAACGATGAAAGTTCTTCCAAGAAAAGCGAGCATAGCAGCCGGTACCGCAAACCGACACAGGTAGACGGGATGAATATTCTAAGGCGCTCGGGTGAGCCGTGGAGAAGGAACTAGGCAAATTGACGCTGTAACTTCGGGATAAAGCGTACCTACTTCGGTAGGTCTCAGTAAATTGGTTCAACCAACTGTTTAACAAAAACACAGGGCCCTGCAAAATCGAAAGATGACGTATAGAGCCTGATACCTGCCCGGTGCTGGAAGGTTAAGGAAGGGTGTTCGACGCAAGTCAAAGCTCCTGACTGAAGCCCCAGTAAACGGCGGCCGTAACTATAACGGTCCTAAGGTAGCGAAATTCCTTGTCGGGTAAGTTCCGACCTGCACGAATGGTCTAATGAGTTGAACACTGTCTCCTCCACGAGCCCGGTGAAATTGTAGTATCGGTGAAGATGCCGGTTACCCGCCACGGGACGGAAAGACCCCGTGAACCTTCACTACAACTTTGCATTGATTTTGAATTACGGATGTGTAGGATAGTTGGGACGCTATGAAGCCTTGCCGCTAGGTAGGGTGGAGCGGTCGTTGAAATACCAACCTTCTTTGATTTAGAATCTAATCCCTTGCGGGAAACAGTGCATGGTGGGTAGTTTGACTGGGGTGGTCGCCTCCTAAAGAGTAACGGAGGCTTGCAAAGGTACCCTCAGTACGGTTGGTAATCGTACGAAGAGCGCATTAGTATAAGGGTGCTTGACTGTGAGGCACACAAGCCGAGCAGGGACGAAAGTCGGCTAAAGTGATCCGGCGGTTCTGCATGGAAGGGCCGTCGCTCAAAGGATAAAAGGTACTCCGGGGATAACAGGCTGATCTCCCCCAAGAGCTCATATCGACGGGGAGGTTTGGCACCTCGATGTCGGTTCGTCACATCCTGGGGCTGGAGAAGGTCCCAAGGGTTCGGCTGTTCGCCGATTAAAGTGGCACGTGAACTGGGTTCAGAACGTCGCAAGACAGTTCGGTCCCTATCTGTGGTGGGCGTTAGTAAATTGAGAGGACATGACCTTAGTACGAGAGGACCGGGTCGTACGTACCGCTGGTGTATCAGTTGTGCCGCCAGGTGCAATGCTGAGTAGCTATGTACGGACAGGATAAACGCTGAAAGCATCTAAGCGTGAAACCTTCCTCAAGATGAGTTTACTTTTAAGGGTCGTCAAAGACTATGACGTTGATAGGCTATAGGTATAAAGGTGGTAACATCAAAGCCGAGTAGTACTAATTGCCCGTACGCTTTAATTTTTTTTTCTTTTCGAAGAAAAAACAAGGTACTCGCTAACATTTTCCAATATGTTAATCTTATTGCTGCAGCAATGCAGTGAAGATCTTATGGTGGTTTTCCCGAGGGTGTTCACCTCTTCCCATTCCGAACAGAGAAGTTAAGTCCCTCATGGCCGATGGTACTGCACAAAAATGCGGGAGAGTAGGTAGCTGCCATATTTATTAGCCCAATCGGTTTCCGGTTGGGCTTTTTTGTTACCTCATATTACTCATTCCCCATTTATTATTTTTCTGAGCTTCGGTAGCAGAATAGCGATGTATGTTCGTCAGATAAAACTGATTGGCAGTAGAGTTAATTGAGCTGCAAGTGGAATGATGCCAATCAGTTAAACATCTTCCTCACATGCATCGCTATTCCTTCTTGTCACAGGAACACGAATAAATCACCTTAGTAAGGCAAGGTCACGAGAAATCAAATCAATTCCCGCATGGACTTATTGCATTATCCTGAATACTGGATAACGATTGTGATCGGGTTCGGCCCAGGGTGAATTCTTATAGACAAAATCGAGCTGTGCTCTGGCGCTTTTAGCGAAAATGGTGTCAGATGCTTTACGTTGCTCCAGCTGCGATTTCAGCGTAGGATTCTCTTTCAGGTATTGCGCAGCCTTGTCTTCAAATACATAGGCCGAATAGCCTTCTTTTTGCCCCAGAATGGCATCAAAAAAGTTCCAGGCAAAGTAGGAGTCCTCAGCCTGGGGTTCTAATGTTTCAACTAGGAAACGATTGGCCGGTTGATTCAGTTGAATGAGCCAATCTCCTTTTCTAAAAAATTTGGCGGCTTTCTGTTTGCGTACCACCACATCACTATTCAAGTGATGCATTTCATATTGGCGGGGAGTGGTTTTATAATCTTCAATAGTATACCATTCAACCTCCATGGTAGTGTCTTTTTGGAGTTGGCTCATTTGCACCTTATTTATCATTAATCTATCAATCACTTTCCACCAGCCTTGCGGTATAATATAGGCCTTTGGTTTTTCTATGAATAATTCAGGTACAAATCTGTCGACTACTTTTACGGTTTTAGTGAATGGTTTTGATCGGTCATAATACAATCTGTTCAGCCCAGATACTTCGCTGGGTTTATTCCCCGATTCAAATCCTTTGAATGTATACTCTGTGAAACCTGTTTTGTCCAATTTCCATTTAATAGGGAACCGATCGGCCGAGGCCATGGCCTGTTTGGTCTTTTTGCGCAAATCCTGGATTTCTTTTGCGTTTTTTCCAGTGAATGCAACGAAGGTTTCCATTAATGCAAGGGTGGCCATTACTCGCTGGTCATAGGGCTTGAGCATGTGCGTTTCAGGTACAAATGCAAAACTGTGCCATAGAGTGGCGTATCCGCTGGTATAACGGGGACTATCCCAATAAGTGCTCCATCCATTTTCAGGTTTATCTCCATACGCATTCACGTAAGGAACCATATCAAATCCTTTTTCTTTCATCCCTGTATATAAAGCGGGTTCAAATTGTGATCGTAGAAATTGTTCCATCACGCCCCCCAGTTTACTGGGTTGGCTGGTGAGTAAGGTCATTACATGTTGATAGTCGGCTCCGTTGCTTACGTGGTTATCAATGAAAACGTCTGGATCGCATTCCTGATAAATAGCACTGAATGATAATGCTTCTTTGGAATCGCACTTGATAAAATCTCTGTTCAAATCGAGGTATTGTGAATTGCCTCTGGAACCAAATGCAACCGGACCATCCTGATCTACTCTAAAATTGGTACTTCTATTCAGGCAACCTCCAATATTGTATACTGGAATAATGGCTAGTACTAGATGCTGAGGTAGCAACAATTTTTTTTCAATTACTTTTTTAGCGAGCAACATACTTGCATCAATTCCATCTGGTTCTCCGGGATGTATTCCGTTATTGACAAGTATAATTGTGGCCCCCGCATTTTTAGCGGAGTAGATAGAGGTGAATCCCTTGTTACTTAAGAGTGCCAAATGAAGCGGAAAGCCCGCATCGGTGGGCCCTTTTGTTTGAAGAGTCAATAGGGGGGATGATTGATCTGCTTTTTTCCACCAGGCAATTATCTCCTCATAGGTGGGCGATTCTTTTCCTTGTGTTTTTTCAAAATAAGTCAACAGTGGTGTCTGTGCATTACCAGCAACTAGTCCAAGAAGTAAACTAATTGCCACAGTAAGAAGTTTGCGCATAGGGTGCGTTTTTATAAAAATAAGGTAAATAAAAAAGGCACCTGATTAGGTGCCTTTTCAAAAATATTGTTTCAGTTATTACTTAGCAGCGTTCACTTTTTTAGCCAATTTGCTCTTTAAGTTAGCAGCCTTGTTCTTGTGGATAATTCCACGCTTGGCTAATTTGTCGATCATGGCAGCTACAGAAGGAAGTTGCTCCTTCATTTCACTGGTTCCAGCCGCTTTGAGGTCGCGGATAGCATTACGGGTAGTTTTTCCGTAATATTTGTTACGTTCGCGACGCTTGGCTGCTTGGCGAGCGTCTTTTTTGGTAGCACTATGATTAGCCATCTAGCTTTGTTTTAAGGGGGGCAAAGATAAGGAATAGCTCCTTTTTGACCAAATTTATCCCATCTCTCTGTCCACTAATCCTTTAGAGGGCTTCCCAATTCATGTTTTTTGAACGATATTTGTGTCCCAAACCGGGGATATCTAACACCTTGACATTCATGAAGGATTTTTCCTACGTAACCCAATCGCATCCTGCTTACATGGAGAGCCTGTATCAGGAATTTGTAAAGGATCCACAATCTGTAGATCCAGACTTAAGAAAATTCTTTGAAGGTTTTGATTTTGCAGTAAATGCAGGGAAACTTTCTGTGGGCGCTTCATCTATCAGCACTGAGATGAAAGGCGAGAGCGTTTCAACTGATTGGCAGGCTGAGCTCAAAGTTTATCGACTAATCCTGGGTTACAGAAACAAAGGTCATCTGATTGCAACGACTAATCCAATTCGTACGCGTAAGGATCGAGGTGCGCATATACGTCTTGCGGATTTTGAATTGACTGAGCAAGATATGGATCGGACTTTTCAAGTAGGGCAGTTGGTTGGTTTAAGCAATGCTACGCTACGTATTATTCTTGAAAAGTTGAATGCCTGTTATGCATCCAATGTTGGTGTAGAATATAAATACATTAGCGATCCTGTAAAAACAGATTGGATTACAGAAGCTATCGAGAATCGACTTTATCAGCCTTTGCCCTTGGAGCAGAAGCGTAGAGTTTTGGAAAAGCTCAATCAAGGTGTGATGTTTGAGCGTTTCTTACACACCAAGTATGTCGGGCAAAAACGATTTTCACTGGAAGGTGGAGAAACCACTATTGCAGCGTTGGACGCAATTATTAATACAGCAGCTTCGCATGATGTAAAGGAGGTTGTAATTGGTATGGCGCATCGAGGCAGACTAAATGTGCTTGCCAATATCATGGGGAAAACCTATGAATATATTTTCAGTGAATTCGAAGGAACTGCAAAGGTTGATCAAACCATGGGAAGTGGTGATGTAAAATATCACATGGGCTATGGCAGTGAAGTGAAAACAACACAGGATAAAAATATTAGTTTAAAGTTGATGCCTAATCCTTCTCACCTGGAAGCTGTTAACCCAGTTGTCCTTGGGTTTTCACGAGGAAAGGCTGATGTGATGCATACATCAAATTTTAATCAAATTCTTCCGATACTTATTCATGGAGATGCTTCTGTGGCGGGGCAAGGTATTGTCTATGAAGTATTACAAATGAGTAATCTTGAAGGTTATCATACGGGTGGAACCTTGCATTTTATCATCAATAATCAAATTGGGTTTACCACGGATTTTGAAGATGCGCGTAGTTCTGATTATTGTACTTCCCTGGCAGCGGCTATCCAGTCGCCGGTATTTCATGTGAATGGAGACGATCCAGAAGCAGTGGTTCGTTGTGTGGAGCTGGCAACAGCGTATCGTCAGCAGTTTCACCAGGATGTATTTATCGATATGGTTTGCTATCGCAGACATGGGCATAACGAGGGCGATGATCCTAAATTCACCCAGCCTCATCTATATCAGTTGATTGAGAAACATGCAAACCCTCGCGAGATATATATCAATAAACTTTTGCAACAAGGGGATACTGAGTTGCAGTCCTTGGCTCGTGAGATGGAAAAAAAATTCTGGCAGGATTTGCAAGAAAGACTAGATGAGGTAAAACAAAATCCCCTTCCTTATCAATATCAGCCACCTGAGTTAGAGTGGAAGAAGTTAAGAAGAGCTACTCCTGCAGACTTTTTAGGTTCACCTGATACGGCTGTACCTACGCCAGCAATAAAAGAAATGCTCACGGCTTTGCTCAGCTGGCCTTCCGATTTTAAGCCATTGAGAAAAGTTGAAAAAATATTGCAGGAAAAAACAAAACTTTTAGAGCAGGAGTCAAAAATTGACTGGGCTACTGCGGAGTTATTGGCTTATGCAAGTTTACTTCGTGAGGGTAAGGATGTTCGGTTGAGCGGACAGGATGTTCGTCGAGGAACTTTTTCACATCGACACGCAGTATTACGTGATGAAAGCAATGATAAGCCCTATAGTCGCTTGTCGGCTATCCCAGGCGCTACTGGCAAGTTTCGCATCTACAATTCACTATTGAGCGAATATGGTGTACTTGGCTTTGAGTATGGTTACGCGTTAGCCAATCCTCAGGCCTTGGTAGTTTGGGAGGCGCAGTTTGGGGATTTTGCCAATGGAGCGCAAACACTCATCGACCAATTTATAGCAGCGGGTGAACAAAAGTGGAACCGGATGAACGGGGTTACGTTGTTATTACCACATGGGTATGAAGGACAGGGTCCTGAGCACAGCAGCGCTCGTTTGGAACGTTTTTTACAGTTGGCTGCTGAATTGAATATTATTGTTACCAATGTCACTACTGCTGCTAATCTTTTCCATTTATTACGTCGGCAGTTGACCTGGCCTTTTAGAAAGCCGCTAATCAACTTTTCTCCCAAAGCGAATCTTCGTCATCCCGGCTCTTATTCTGCACTGCAAAGTTTTACCAATGGTAAGTTTCAGGAAGTAATCGATGATGAAGCGGCGCAACCTGCTCAAATCAAAAAGGTATTGCTTTGTGCTGGAAAAATTTATTTTGAGTTGATTGAGAAGCGAGAAAAGGAAGGAAGAAAAGATATTGCTATTGTTCGATTAGAGCAGTTGTATCCACTTCCTATGAATCAACTTGAAGCCCTTCAGCAACGATACGCTGGTGCTACTTGGTTCTGGGTTCAGGAAGAACCTCAAAACATGGGTGCTGCGTCTTATTTGAAAATGCAATGGCGCGGTGTAAACTTTGGGGTAATTAGCAGACAACCCTCCGCTTCAACTGCAACTGGCTACAACAAAATTCATATTAAAGAGCAAGCAGAACTATTGGAAACTGCATTTACTGTCTAATTAAGTAACCTTCTATGATAGAGATTAAAGTACCCACCGTTGGAGAGTCCATTTCAGAAGTTCAATTACTTCGCTGGAATAAAAAAACCGGGGACTATGTAGAACGAGACGAAGTGATTGCAGAGCTTGAAAGTGAAAAAGCGACTTTTGAAGTGAATGCAGAGAAGGCTGGTGTACTGACAACTGTCGCTACTGAAGGAGATCAATTAAAAATAGGAGAGCTGCTTGCTACCATTGATGATACGGCAAAAGCATCGCCGGCAAAAGTTGAAATCACAGCTCCTAAGCCTCCTGCGGTTGCCACTGTTCAAAATACAGCGCCAGCGCAAAAACCCGATGCGCCAAAGCCTGCTCCTGCAGAAGTAAAAGCAACCCCACTTGCCTCGGCCTTGTTGGCTGAAAAGAAAGTTGACCTATCTCAGGTAAAAGCGACGGGTCCACAGGGTAAGATTGTGAAGGAAGATGTGCTCAAGGCTTTAGAACAGCCTGGTCGAATTCCATTTGAAAACCAGGTTTTGTCTGCTCGTGAGCAACGTAAAGAGAAAATGAGCAATCTGCGTAAAACAATCGCGAAGCGATTGGTAGAAGCAAAAAATGGGACTGCAATGCTAACTACTTTTAACGAAGTAGATATGAGCGCTATCCTTGCCATCAGAGCCTCCTATAAAGACAAGTTCAAAGAAGTGCATGGTGTAGGACTTGGCTTCATGAGCTTCTTTGCAAAAGCATGCTCGGTGGCCTTACGTGAATGGCCCTCTGTAAATGCATCGATTGATGGCGATACTATCCTCTATCATGATTATGCTGATATAAGTATTGCAGTAAGTACGCCCCGTGGACTCACAGTACCTGTGATGCGAAATGTGGAGAGTATGAGCATGGCAGATGTTGAAAAAAAGGTGGCGGAGTTAGCGGTAAAAGCAAGAGACAGTAAATTGACTGCAGAGGAATTAACGGGTGGAACTTTCACGATTACTAATGGGGGTGTCTTTGGCTCTCTCATGAGCACACCCATTATCAACGCTCCACAGAGCGCAATTTTGGGGATGCATAAAATTCAAGAAAGACCCATGGTAGAAAAGGGCCAAGTGGTTGTCCGTCCTATGATGTATCTAGCGCTCAGCTATGATCACCGAATTATTGATGGGAGAGAATCTGTTGGATTTTTGGTACGCGTCAAGGAATTGCTTGAGAATCCTGCTCAATTGTTGATCGGCAAAGATCCGGTCAAAACACTGTTAGAGATTTGAGTCGTTATCATGCATATTTGAAAAGGGCTGTCTCCCTCCTTGAGCAATATGATGGGAATGAGCCCTTTTCGATTTATTACAAAAAACAGATTGCACTAGATAAAAAAGTGGGATCTACGGATCGAAAGTTGATTCGTCATTATTGTTATTCATTTTTTCGTATTGGATTTGCCTGTGCTACATTAACGATTGAAGAGCGTTTGCTGACTGCTGTTTATTTAATCCAGGGGGAAACGGATCCCCTTGTTAAAGCAGTTCGTCCCGCATGGGCTGCGCAAGGTGCTAGTACTTTTGATCAGCGTGTTGCGCTGGTTTGTCCAGATTTTGATGGATCCGCTGTATTTCCCTTTCCGTTTTCTTTTTCGATGGGAATAAAGCAAAAGGAATGGGCGGAATCCTTGTTGGTACAGCCCGATTTTTTTATACGGGTAAGGCCAGGTAAGCAAAATAAAGTTGTGAATAAGTTGCTAGAGGCTGCGATTCCCTATACGTTGATTTCTCCAATGACTATTGCATTGCCAGCTGCCACTAGTTTGGAAAATTTATTAGACCTGAACTTAGATTATGTGGTACAAGATCTTAGCTCACAACGAGTGGGAGAGTTCATACAGCCACTCTTGCCAGTAACTATAAAATCTGTTTGGGATTGTTGTGCTGCCAGTGGGGGAAAATCCTTGCTATTACTTGATCAATATCCTAAAATCGAATTAACGGTTTCTGATATTCGAACTTCAATCCTCCAGCAGCTAAAAGTTCGCTTTAAACAAGCAGGAATAAGTAATTATCAATCTTTAGTGCTTGATCTTACGCAGCAAGATTTTCCCAACACTGCTACACAGTTTGATTTGGTTATTGCAGATGTCCCTTGTACCGGTAGTGGAACTTGGGCGCGAACACCTGAGCAGATCACAAAGCAAACAGAAGTATTACTAAAAGAATACACAAGTCGACAACGTTCGATTTTATCTCGATTACCAGCTTCAGTAAAGCCTGGAGGTTATCTGCTTTATTGTACTTGTTCGGTTTTTGCCAGTGAAAATGAGGAGCAAGTTAATTGGCTCCAACAGCAATATGATTTTTCACTTTGTAAATACACATTATTAAATGGTATTGCTGAGCATGCGGATACTCTCTTCGTGGCTTTGCTGCAAAAAAACTAATAAGCAACAATCCAGTCTTTACTTTCTTTCTTGTTATTACCTATCCAAAGTGTAATTGTATAGACTCCCGATGAAGTAGGTATGAACGGAAGTTCACCCCGATAAATTCCCGCCGGTTTATTTAAGGAATGTGTTGCAAGCAGCCGCCCACCTCTATCATGCAAGGTGAGTTTAACATCCGAAGCAGCTTCCACGCTATTAATAACCATTTGCGCTTTTGTAGTCCCCGGCGAAGGGTTGGGGTAAATCCAAAGTAGAGAGGCAATATCATCAGTAGTTGCACATCGACTGGTCAAGAGTACCGTGGTGCTATCTAAATAAACTATTTGACGGGTAGCAGTTACGGTGTCTATCACCTGTGTAATCCGATAGTGAATGGTACCGGGATTAATAGCATTCAATTCATCCTGATAAGTATAATTTTTATTTGTCAGTACGTTTACACTTGTGGCATTGAGTTGCCCTATTTTTTGAAAGGTGTTTTCGGATGGCAGTTTTCGCTCAATCCAAAATTGCATGCCTGCTACATCTTTTGTGCGCCAGGTTAAATCTACCTTACAATTGGAAATGGTAGCAGACACCGTGGCATATTCAGCTAGTAAGTAAGCAAAAGCATTTTTCATATCTGGAATTCCATATCCAATTCTGTCGTTCGGATTGGTATATCGGTTGGCACTACGTTTAAGTGCATCCACTATTTTTATATTGTTGAATTCTGGAAATCCTTGCCAAAGACAAGTAGCTAGACCAGCTAAATTGGGACAAGAAAACGAAGTTCCATTGGCCACTCCGATTGTTCCGGAAGTAGATTGTACTACTGCCTGCCAACCTACAGAGGCTAATTCAGGTTTTATACGTCCATCACTGGAGGGGCCATAACTAGAAAATCCTGCTACGGCTCCAGCGGCGTTCACAGCACCAACTGCTACTACGCTATCTCCGTCTGCAGGAGTGATGATATATCGCCAGGAGGCAGCACCTTCATTTCCAGCTGAGTTAAAAACCAAGAGCCCTTTTTTGGCAGCTAGATCAGCTCCCTTGACAGCAAGGGTTGTTTTGCCATCCATTTGCGCATACGTGTAGTTGAATACCGGGTTATCAAAATCGTAATAACCAAGTGAGGACGAAATAAGATCAGCTCCCTCGGTATCTGCTCTTTCTGCACCACAAACCCAATTGAATTCCTCAATGGGGTATTCGCTATTTACATCCTCAGTCCTGAATAAATGAAAGAAGGCTTGCGGAGCTTTTCCCACAAATTGCCCTGGGATATTTGCAGCAATGGTAGAAAGGCACTGCATGCCATGAGGGTGATCATCACTAACTGTTGCATTCCCCGTTACAAAATCCCAAGTACTTAGTATTTGTCCTTTACGGTTTACACTGTCAAATGCCGGAAGGGTATTGTAGTTGAAAAATCCACCATCTAGTACAGCAACCTGCATCCCTGATCCTCGAAGTCCAATATTATGCAGAAATTCAGCACGATGTAATTTCATTTCTAGCCCAGCATTAGTTCCGTAATTATAAAAGTCGCCAGTAATTTTTTCAGATGATGGGGTTGATGTGATTGGTGATACAATCAATTGGTTTGAAAATTTATCAGGTCTAACGGGTTGCAAGGGTGAGGGTCGTGCCGCCAGCCCAGCTACTTGTTGCACATACGGTAAGGCTTGAATGCTGGCCAATGCAGCTGAGGATGTAGTTTGGATACTGATTGCATTGAGCCATTTTGAAACATTCAAAACGGTGACACCGGGGATAGCACGAACGGCTGCCAAATAAGTTGGCGAAACTGGAAGGTCTGTGCTGTCCAATTGTACTGCGTATCGTGTTCTCCTTGTAATGGCTCTTGCAGAAAGATAGGGCGAAGGGTCGCTGAGTGTAAAACTGTTATTCCCTTTATTTTTCAACCAAACAATATGCCTAGAAAATTGGGCAGTTGCGCAAAAAAGTAATTGGCTGCTAATTAGAAGAAGGATAAAAACGAAATGTATTAGTTTTCTAGTTTGCATAGTATTTAATTGTATTCGACCATCCATTGCCGTATACCAAACCCTATTCGATAAGGTCCACCACTGCCACCCGTGTTGGGTTGATATTCCCAGGATTCCCATTCTCTGTAAACAAGTCCGATATTTTTTGCAAACCGATCAACTGCGTAATTACGGAATGCGTAGGCCGTAGGGATAGTTATGGGTACATTGACAGCTTCATCAATCTGCATTACCGCAATCACATTTTCGTATCGTTTGTTTCTATATTGAAATGAGGAGGGCTCAGCTGAAAGCGTATAAATCCAATTTTGAATATTATCATCATTACTAAAATCATAGGGAGGGTTAAGTGGATTGCTGGCTAAAAATCTATTTCCATTCCATTGAGCACCTGGACGTAATGGTGTCTGTAATTTAACCTGCCTAAGATTATCTTCTATCCACTCCATTTGCGATGGAGTAGTTGTAATGTAGAAACTGCCATCAGGTTTCCAGGGCTGCGTTTGTAGGGTGTCACGGATAATTCGGATAATCCGATAGCTTTTTCTTCCTTGGTTATCCAGGAACGATGAATCGATTGTATAACGCATTAGGTAAGAACGAGTCTCAACTTGCCTTCCAAATTGAGTAAACACTAGTGAGTCAATACGGTATGTGATGGTTTTACCTGATGTCAATGGAGAAAATTCTTCAACAGAAAAACCCTGTTGAGGCTGGTTGGATCTGCAACTTGCTAAAAAAACAATTAGGATGATAGATAAGGCAAGTTTACTCCAAATCTGATGTGCGTGTGATGACAATAGAAAAATATTTGCTTTAGTTTTTTTCAAATGCTTCACGTTGAATGATGCCGCCACCGAGTACATCATCCCCCTCGTAAAACACGGCGCTTTGCCCGGGAGCAACCCCTTTGGCAGGTTCATAGAATTCTACACGGACGTTAGTGGCCTGTGTATATAAGCGAGAATGTGTTCCTGTGTCTTTGTAACGAATTTTTGTAGTGGCTTCAACGCCGTCTTCTACCTGTGGGTATTTAATCCAATTTAATTTTGAAACCCACATTTCGTTTTTATCCAGATCCTCCTCATCTCCCAGCGTGACCGTATTGCTATGGGGATCAATTTGTGTTACGAACACCGGTTTCCCTAATGCTATTTCTAGCCCCTTTCGTTGTCCAATTGTGTAAAAGGGATATCCTTTGTGTTTACCTAATATAGCTCCATTTTTATCAATGAAATCACCACCATTAACGCGTTCTTCCAAACCGTCTACATTTCGTTTTAAAAAACCACGATAATCGTTATCAGGTACAAAGCATATTTCGTAGCTCTCTGCTTTTTTTGCTAGAGCAGGGTAGCCAAACTCCTCAGCCATTTTTCTGATTTCTGTTTTTCGAAATCCTCCCAGTGGCAGCAAGGTACGGCTCAGTAAATCTTGTTGCAGTCCCCAAAGCACATAGCTCTGGTCTTTGGTATTGTCCACCGCTTTGCTAATTACAAAACGTCCATTATCGTGCTGACGAACTTTTGCATAATGACCCGTGGCTATAAATTCGCATCCCAATGCATCCGCTCTTTTTAACAGGGCCCTCCATTTGATGTGTGTGTTGCAAAGTACACAGGGGTTGGGGGTTCGTCCGGCCAGATATTCCTCTACGAAGTTCTCCACTACAAAACCTCCAAATTCATCGCGGATATCCAAAATATAATGCGCAAAACCGTGCTCTACAGCTGCTTGACGAGCGTCATTGAAGGAGTCCAAGTTGCAACAGCCAGTTTCTTTTTTTCCACCACCGCTGCTTGCATAATCCCAAGTCTTCATGGTAATCCCTACTACTTCGTACCCCTCCTGATGCAATAAAAGTGCAGTAACGGTGCTATCAATACCACCGCTCATTGCTACCAATACTTTACCCTTTTTGCTCATATTCACAAAGATACGGACGGCCTTTTAAGTGAATAATCTTAACTTGAATACCCTAAAATCAAGTGCCATGCGAAAAGCTTTATTTTTTTTGGTTTTTATTTTATCCCTTTCAACTCTTCAGGCTCAATCTCTTTCTTATTATCTACCCACAGGTGTTACTTATGACCCAGCTGTTCCCACGCCATCCCAAATAATCCACCATGAGGTGGGCGAGTGGCATGTTACGCATGACAGATTGGTTAATTATATGCAAGCCGTTGCTAAGGCAGCTCCCAGCCGTATTCGGATTGAGCAGATGGGATTTACTTATGAAAAAAGACCACAGTTACTCTTGGTTATTACATCGCCTAGCAATCATAAAAAATTAAATGAAATACGTGCACAGCATTTGGCATTGACTGATCCTGCTGCACCCGACCCTGATATTGAGAAAATGCCAGCCGTTTGTTGGATTGGACATTCGATTCATGGTAATGAGCCTAGCGGTGCGAATGCATCCTTGTTGTCTGCCTACTATTTAGCGGCTGCGCAAGGACCAGCTATTGATCAATTACTGGAGAATACAGTTATACTTTTTGATCCATCCTTCAATCCAGATGGACTGCAGCGATTTTCTACTTGGGCTAATCAGCATAAAAGTAAAAATTTGGTTTCCGATCCTAATTCCAGAGAGTATAACGAAGTATGGCCCGGCGGACGATTCAACCACTACTGGTTTGATTTGAATCGTGATTGGTTACCTGCTGTCCATGTTGAAAGTCAAAATCGATTAAAGTGGTTTCAGGCTTGGAGACCAAATGTTTTTACTGATCATCATGAGCAAGGTACCAATGCCACTTTTTTCTTTCAACCTGGAGTACCCTCCCGTGTAAATCCGCTCACACCTCCCAATAATCAGTTGTTGACTAGTCAATTGGCTGCTTATCATGCACAGGTATTGGATAGTATTGGTTCTTTCTATTTCACCAAAGAGAATTACGATGATTTTTATTATGGTAAAGGATCAACATACCCGGATATACATGGCGGAATCGGAATTTTATTTGAGCAGGCTTCCTCTCGGGGTCATCTGCAAGAAACAGTAAATGGGTATCTCTCATTTCCTGCTACTATTCGCAATCAATTTGTAACTGCACTATCAACCTTACGGGGAACGCTTGCGCTTAGGAAGGAGTTGCTACAGCATCAACGTGACTTTTATAAACAAGCAGCTACAAGAGCTACTGCCTATCCTGTTAAAGGATATGTAGTAGGGGATAAGCAAGATCCGGTTCGATTAAAGGAGTTTGCTCAATTATTACAGCGTCACCAAATTAAAATCTACAGCGTTCCTGGTACTATGGCCGACAAACAGTTTCCAGCATCCAGTTCCATCCTCGTGCCTTTAGATCAGCCTCAACATACATTGATCCGTACAATTTTTGAAAAAACGCTAACCTACCAGGATAGTTTGTTTTATGATATTACTGCCTGGACTTTACCCTTAGCCTATGGGCTTGATTTTAAAGAACTCAATGTGGTCAATCTGACTGGTGCAAAACAAATGCCGGATTTATTTAGTGAAAAATCTTTTTTAGATCATCCAACTCAACATGAATTTAGCCTCCCTAAAAATGCTATGGCTATTCTATTGGAGTGGAGTGATCTCTATGCGCCCGCTGCACTCAATCAACTCTTGAAGGCAGATGTATTGGTGAAAGTAGCCACGCAGCCGATCCGAATTCAAACCAAAAATGAGATTCGTTCGTTTGGGTATGGCTCCTTGCTGATTCCTGTTCGTCAGGAAAAAATAAATGCAGCAGATTTAGAAAAATTAATAGATGAACTTATTACTCGATATGGCGTGCATGCTCATGTCGTAACTACTGGTTATTCAAGTGAAGGTGTTGATCTGGGTAGTAACAAGTTTATGGTCATACAAAAACCAGCTGTTGCTTTAATCACTGGGGCGGGTGTCAATCCGACGGATGCGGGAGAAGTCTGGCATTTATTGGATCAACGGATGGATATGCAGCTTACTCATCTTGAGCCTACCGTACTTCGTCGGGCTGATCTCAGTCGATATACAGCCATAATCATGACCGGAGGTTCCTATTCGGATTTAGATAAGGATAAATTGAAGAACTGGGTACAAGCGGGTGGGACTTTAATTGCTACAGAAGAAGCGGTTGCATGGGCAGCCCAACAGGGGATTTCGAGTGCTACGTTCAAGCGTTCTCGCTCCATAACAGATAGCACGCAGTTCAGACCTTATGAAACAAGAGATGAAGTAAGTGGGGCACAACAAGTACGTGGGGCCATTCTGGGTGCTACATATGATGCCTCTCATCCACTTGCTTTTGGCTATTCCTTACCCGTTGTTTCCTTGTTCAAGGCCAATCGAATATTCCTTGAAAAAAGCAAGAATCCCTATGCAACACCGTTTGTCTATGGAAAACAACCCTTACAGAGTGGTTGGATGAGTAGGGAAAATAAAGATGCGGTTGCTGGTACGGCAGCAGTAACGGTAAGTCAGCTAGGGAATGGTCGGGTTATCAACATTGCCGATAATCCTAATTTCCGCGCTTATTGGTTAGGGGGTACAAAATTGTTCCTCAACGCTATCTTTTTTGGCGCTATCATTGATCCGGCCAGTGCTCGTGTGGGGAACTCTGAATAAGTTTTTTGGATGAACCCTTGCGTGTCCATGCAATTCAGAGTAATTTAGTTGTTCAATCAATTTAGTAACCATAAAACGAGCACTATGATTAAGATGCAAGTCATCGGGAATTTGGGTAAAGATTGTGTGGTAAACACGGTCAATGGTAAAAATGTCATCAACTTCACTGTCGCCCACACAGAAAGGTACCGGGACAGCCAAGGAAACCAACAGGAGAAAACAACCTGGGTGGACTGCGCTTACTGGACTGATCGTACTGGTATTTCACAGTACCTAGTAAAAGGCAAACAAGTTTATGTAGAGGGACAGCCAGAGGCAAGATCTTTTCAACGCAATGATGGGACACCTGGTGCATCGCTTTCCCTTCGGGTAAGAGATGTTCAATTGTTGGGTGGAAGAGGCGAGTCCGGATCTGCTGGCGGCTATGCTGCTACAGGTCAATCGACAGCTTCACTTTCTGGAGCTCCGGATAACACCGATGAGCCAGATGATCTTCCTTTCTAAGCCGAAAGATCATTGTAAACGATTCCAGTGCCCCGGCCAATCGCCGGGGCTTTTTTTGTTTCTTTGTGTATGCCTCTATCAATATTTACATACTCGCAACTGCATCAGTTTGCTATTTCCATTTTTAAAAAAATGAATTGTTCGGATGCACATGCAGTGCTAGCTGCCAATGCATTATTGTCTGCAGATCTCAGAGGGATTGATTCACATGGTATAGCCCGTTTAAGTGGTTATGTTCGTCTTTGGGAAGTAAAACGTGTAAATGCCACGCCTGCCATTCAAATTGTTCATGAAACGCCTTCCACAGCTGTGCTCGACGGCGATCAGGGATTGGGTTTGGTAGTTGCGCAGGAGGCAATGAAGATTGCCATTGCCAAAGCAGAAAAAGTGGGAACAGGATGGGTTAGTGTTCAAAATAGTAATCATTTTGGTATAGCGGGTTATCATGCCATGCTTGCATTGGAGCATAATATGATTGGTGTTGCTATGACAAATGCAAGTCCACTAGTAGCACCCACTTTTTCAATCGATAAAATGCTCGGTACAAATCCTATTGCGGTAGCAGCGCCCGCAGGAAGTCAACCCCCATTTGTTGCAGACTTAGCCACTACTACAGCTGCCAATGGTAAGTTGGAAATATTACAACGAAAAAATGAAGAAACTCCAGCCGGGTGGGTGCAGGATCAATCAGGTCATTCTACCACCGACGCACACATACTAAAAAAAGGTGGCGCCTTACTTCCTTTAGGTAGTGATCGTGAACATGGATCTCATAAAGGCTACGCGTTGGGCGCGATGGTTGATTTATTCTCGGCGCTCTTGAGTGGGGCCAATTATGCACCTTGGGTTCCTCCATTTCCTGCCTATGTGCCGATGCCGGCCCAACAGCCTGGAAAAGGGATTGGACATTTTATAGGAGCCATGCGAATTGATGCATTTCGACCTGCTGATGAATTCAAAAAAGACATGGATCATTGGATCGAGGGTTTTAGAAATGCAAGACCAATGGAAGGTCACTCTCAAGTATTAGTTCCCGGCGATCCCGAGCGAATAGCAGAACAAGAGCGATTACAGGATGGAATTTCTCTTCATGAAGAAGTTGTAAAAGATCTTCATGAATTAGGAGCGCGATTTGATCTACCATTTGAATAAAGTCCTTTCTTACCTTCGTGCGGCTTGCCAGCCTAATTTTAATTGATTTTTTATCTATGAAAGTGATGAAATTTGGCGGCACCAGTGTGGGCCGTCCTGAAAGAATGAAGCAAGTGGCTGCCCTAGTTACACAACAGGACGTGCCTGTACTTGTTGTGCTCTCAGCACTATCTGGAACTACCAATGCGTTGGTTGAAATTGGTAATTTATTATCTGCCGGAAAAAAGCAGGAGGCTGCGCAGGTCATTGACCAATTAGAAAAGCACTATCAAGCGTTTATTGTGGAATTAGTTTCGGGGAAAGAAGCGCAAGAGGAAGCGGCTGATGTGATTGAAGAACATTTTGGGTTCTTACGGATTATTCAACGTATTTCATTTAGCGAGGCGCTTCGTCGTGATATTTTAGCACAGGGCGAACTGCTTTCTACTAAACTTTTCAGCGTTTATTGTAGCGAGAACAAGTTGAATCATGCCTTACTCCCCGCATTAGATTTTATGGTACTGGACGAACAGGATGAGCCAGCGCTTTCCGTAATCAGCACCCGTTTGAAAGCATTGGTGCAAGCAAACGCGGATAAAAAATTATTAATTACACAGGGGTATATCTGTAGAAACAGCCGAGGGGAAGTTGATAATTTGAAAAGGGGAGGAAGTGATTACACTGCTTCATTGATAGCTGCAGCTATCAGTGCCTCCGTCTGTGAAATATGGACTGATATTGACGGGATGCATAACAATGATCCTCGAGTGGTTGGAAAAACTTTTCCTATTGAACAGTTAAGTTTTGAGGAAGCGGCTGAGCTGGCCTACTTCGGTGCAAAAATTCTTCACCCTGCCTCAATCTGGCCTGCACAACAATACCAGGTACCTGTTCGTCTGTTAAACACCATGGAGCCCACTGCCAAGGGAACATTGATCAGTTCTATCCCTGCAGCTTCTGGCGTAAAAGCGGTGGCCGCAAAAGATAATATTATTGCAATTCGTATCAAAAGCAGCCGCATGTTGCTTGCCTACGGGTTTTTAAGAAAGATTTTTGAAGTCTTTGAGAAGTATCGGACTCCGATTGATATGATCACTACGTCAGAGGTGGCTGTTTCATTGACAATTGATACGGATCAGCATCTTCAAGCAATATTAGAGGAGTTATCGCCATTTGGAAATGTTGAAGTCGATCGCGAACAAACTATTGTTTCATTGGTAGGCTTTGAAATTGCTACTACTCCGGCTATACTTTCTAACCTGGCATTAGCGGTAAAAGATATTCCTGTTCGAATGATTAGTTATGGGGGTAGTCCACACAACATAAGTATGCTAGTGCCCGCAACTGCAAAAACAATGTTGTTGCAACAACTGAATAAGGAAATATTTGGCCTAAGCTGATTATATAATCAACAATGCATCTCCGTAGCTAAAAAAGCGGTACTTGTCCTTGATTGCTTTTTTGTAAGCTTCCATTGTTAATTCATAGCCTGCAAATGCACAGGTCATGATCAACAAGCTGGTTTTGGGAAGATGGAAGTTTGTTACCAATGCATCCGCAATATTAAAGTCATAGGGAGGATGAATGAACATATTGGTCCAACCTTCAGAAGGTTTCAAGAATTTCTGTGCCGTGAACGAAGACTCCATAGCCCGCATAGTAGTAGTGCCAATGGAACAAACGCGATGGCCGTATTCTTTTGCACGGTTTACAATCTTACAGGCAGTATCATCTATCCGGTAATATTCAGCATCCATTTTATGTTTGCTCAGGTCCTCAACTTCAATAGGGCGGAATGTGCCTAAGCCAGTATGAAGTGTAACTTCTGCAAAGCGAATTCCTTTAATCTCCAATCGTTTAATTAACTCACGGCTGAAGTGTAATCCAGCGGTTGGTGCGGCAACAGCACCCTCGTGCTTGGCGTAAACAGTTTGATAGCGATCTTTATCTTCCTCGTCGGGTTTACGCTTGATATACTTGGGCAATGGTGTTTCACCCAGTTTTTCTAATTGCGCTCTGAAACTTGCCTCATCACCTTCCCACAGGAAGCGAATAGTTCTTCCGCGGCTGGTGGTGTTGTCGATTACCTCGGCAACTAGGTCCTCGTCATCACCAAAGTAAAGTTTGTTACCCACTCTTATTTTTCGAGCAGGGTCTACAATCACATCCCAAAGTCTATTAGGTTTATTTAATTCTCTTAGTAAGAATACTTCGATTTTAGCGCCTGTTTTTTCCTTTCTCCCATACATGCGCGCAGGGAAAACCTTGGTGTTATTCACTGCAAAACAATCCTTGTCATCAAAGTAATCCATGATGTCACGGAAGTGTTTGTTTTCAATAACGCCAGTATGACGGTGTACCACCATCAGGCGAGAATCCTCTCTTTTTTTGGCAGGGGTCTGCGCAATAAGATTAAGAGGCAAATCAAAACGGAATTGCGAAAGCTTCATGCGTAAGTATTTTCTACCAATTCTGCGAACGCATTCCGGACGGAAGGCTACGATCCTAGAGACTCCTCTCCGGCCTTACGGCGCCGGGTTTGGTTTGCAGGACTGCTTTTAATAGGTGTGCAAAGTTAATAAATCGCGGAGCCGTTTCCAAGTTTATTTGAAACTATAAGTGCAGTATGCAGTGGATCAAAACTTTAGATGACGGACTGTCAATCCATCGTTGATCAATTGTTTAAGCGAATCGATTCCGATTCGAAGATGGTCTTCCACATATTTACGGGTGACTTCCTTGTCGCTTTCCTCTGTTTTTACCCCTTCAGGTATCATGGGTTGGTCGCTTACTAACAGAAGTGCACCCGTCGGTATTTTGTTAAAAAAGCCAACTGTAAAAATTGTAGCTGTTTCCATGTCAATGGCATAAGCCCTGATCTTCTGTAAATAGTCTTTAAACTCCTCATCGTGTTCCCATACTCTTCGATTGGTGGTATATACAGTGCCCGTCCAATAATCAACCTCATAATCTCGGATGGTGGTAGATACCGCCTTTTGTAAGGCAAAGGCCGGTAGTGCAGGTACTTCGGTAGGAAAGTAGTCGTTGGAAGTTCCCTCACCTCTAATGGCAGCTATCGGAAGGATTAAATCACCGAGTTTGTTTCGTTTTTTTAAGCCCCCACATTTACCTAAAAAAAGTACCGCTTTAGGTTCTATGGCCGTCAATAAATCCATAATTGTTGCAGCAGTGGGGCTGCCCATCCCAAAGTTGATGATACTGATATCGTTGGCCGTTGCACATTGCATGGGCTTCCCGATTCCTTTTACGTCAACCTGATTCCATTGTGCAAATAGTGTAACATAGTGGCTAAAGTTTGTCAGTAAAATATACTTACCAAAGTTCTCCAGGTTTTCACCGGTATAACGAGGCAGCCAGTTTTGTACAATTTCCACTTTTGTCTTCATGTCATAAAGTTAACCATTTAACTTAGATGCATGATTGAGTTAGTCTATCCCGAAGTAGAAATACGTGAGCGTCAGCAGGGTAGTATAGCTCAACTTTTTGATCCTTTTCGAAAAAGTTGGGTGCAACGCACCCCGGAGGAATGGGTACGCCAACAGGTGCTCCAACTTTTGACCGTAGGGTATCATTACCCTTCTTCACTTATTACGGTTGAAAAAAGTATACAAGTAGGATTGGTTAAAAAACGATTTGATATTCTTGTGTATGATGCTGCACATGCTCCTTGGATGCTAATTGAGTGTAAGGCGCCTTCTGTAAAACTTGATCAAAGCGTGTTTGAGCAAGTGGTACAATACAACATGGGAGTTCCAGTTTCTTACCTGCTCATTATTAATGGCCCTTACTGTCTTGGTTGGCATCGAAAAGAGGGGCAACTGACCCCATTAAATAAAATACCAGACTTTTCCGTCTAAGCAACTTGCTGCTGGGAATGATTGCCAATTAGATTTTCGGTCAAATCATTCCTATGAAAAATATAATCTTATTATTGGTTGCTATTTGCTCATTGATCAGTTGTAGAAAATCTGATTCAGGCATTGATGCAAAAGTTGAAGGGCACCAAAGGCCTGGGATCGATTCAGTGCGGTTGGTAATACAAGAGACGCTTGAAAAAAAAGGCAGTTTCGAGTGGGCCTCCTTATCGCCAACACTTCTTTGGACAGCTATTCAAAAGAGTAATGGTATTGTGGCTGTGGGTTATCAAACCACAGCTAACTCGTTTCGAGATAATCAACTTCCCACTATAAATATTCAAGATGTAGATTGGTTGCGAACGAAGGAGTCTTTACTGAATGAACTTTTAAAGTTGGAGCGAGCGCTCAATCCTGCGCTTGACCTAGCGGATATAGTACCCTGGGAAGAAAACACTCTCCCAGTCTTTAATATCGTTATTAAAAATCCAAAGTCATTATTTTACTTATTAAGCTCGCCGCTGGTACGTTATGTAGAGCCGATGGAATATGATCAGTATTTACTTTCAGCGGATGATCGCAGGTCTAGTGGTTGCAACAGCAATCTTCCTGCGCGTGGGCTAGTGGCTGGCGTACATTATGGGGTGGTCACTCCGAATGCTAAAGCGTCGTGGAATTATCCGGCACATGGTATTTTGGATGCCTGGCGATATGTCTCAGGCAAAGGGATCAAGGTTTTTTTAATTGATACAGGGATCGGATATGGGCAGGAAAGCTTTGGTGCAAATTTTAATCAAGGTTTTTCAGGTGCTAGAACTTTAGAGCGGTTGGTAACATTGCCTCGCCAACGATTTTTAGGTATTATCAATGTGGGACCAGCCGAAACTCCTGAGGATAGATGTGGTCATGGCACCGCAATGGCAGGTGTATTGGCTGCCCCTCGCGGTACAGAGGGAAATATGGTAGGGATTGCTTACAATGCCAATTTAGTTAGCTGCCGAGCAGCAGCGGATGTATTCATTGATGAGGCAAGAGAAGTAAAAGGAGTCAGCGATGCATTCACAGTTGCGGCTCAGCGTGCTGATGTAAAAGTGATAAGTATGAGCATGGGGCGAATAACGGTGAGTTCTCAAATCAGGGATGCAATACAATATGCACATGCAAAAGGGAAGTTGATTTTTTGTGCGGCAGGAACCTCTTTTGCTTTTACAGCCAATTGGGCAGGAGTTATTTTTCCTGCTACACTTCCAGAAGTGCAAGCTGTGACAGGGGTAAAGCAGTTAACGAATTTTGAAGCCTGTTCACATTGTCATACAGGGCCTGAAGTGGACTTTGTAGTCGAGATGGAGAGAGTAAGTGATCGAACATTTCCGTTAACTGTTTCGGATCGTGGCAATGAACCCTCGACCATTGGTGGCTCGTCAGTTGCAACAGCTTCTATGGCTGCTATGACCGCCTTAGTGTGGAGTCGATATCCCTATTTTAGTAGAGATCAAATTTTAACTCTACTGGAGCGTTATAGCACTTATTATCCGCAAAGGGATCCACGGTGGGGATGGGGCAAATTTCAGCCGGTGCTGGCTGTTGATTGATAGAGGAGTGCCCCTCTTTCAAATAAAAAAAGCTGTCCAATTGGACAGCTTTAAATTTTGTAATTGGTAAGACTTTATGGAAATATTCCCAACTCAGCATAGATCGTCGCAACCTTATTGATAGCAACAACATATGCTGCAGTTCGCATATCTGGTATTGCGGGATTCTCTCTCCATGCATTCATAATCTCATGGGTGGCGTTGATCATTGTCTCTTCCAGACCGCTATACACCAGGTCTACTTCGTCGGGGCCGTGCATGATCAATTTTCTAGCATGGTCATTTGATTTTTTTCCAGTCAGTTCCTCAATTTGATTCAGGATACTGCTATTGACATTTTCAGTAAATCGTTTTTCCATTCGACCGTACCGAACATGGCTTAAATTTTTAAGCCATTCGAAATACGAAACAGTAACACCGCCCGCATTTAGATACATATCGGGTATTACAATGGTGCCTTTTTTAGCAAAATGGTCATCTGCCTCAGGTGTAAGTGGTCCATTCGCACCTTCTCCAATTATCTTAGCTTTTATACGAGGGGCATTTTCGCCGTTTATTACATTCTCTAATGCGGCTGGAATCAAAATATCGCAATCAAGCTCAAGTGCATCAGTGGATTTTTTGATATCGGTTGCTCCTGGGAAATTTAAAATTGATCCAGTTTTCTTGCGGTGTTGGAATACAGCTTCTACGTCTAATCCATTTTCATCCAAAATGGCACCCTCATATTCAGCGAGTGCAATCACTTTGGCTCCCGCTTTCTGGAAAAAATGAGCTGCCCAATATCCCACATTTCCCAGACCTTGTACTATTACTCTTTTATTTTCTATCCCGATTGGCAAACCAAGTTTGTTCATGATATCAGGGATATTACATACTTCTCTGGTGCCATAGAAAACACCAAGCCCCGTGGCCTCTCTTCTTCCACGAACTCCTCCCTGCGTAATTGGTTTACCGGTGACGCAACCTGCTGCATCAACCTCGCCAGGCCGCATGGAAACATAAGTATCAAGTATCCATGACATTTCTCGTTCCCCTGTACCATAGTCGGGTGCAGGAACATCCGTACCAGGTCCAATGAAATTTTTCTTAATTAATTCTGAAGTGTATCGACGTGTTATGCGTTCTAATTCGCCTGCGGAGTATTTTTTAGGGTCTATTTTAATTCCCCCTTTACCACCACCAAAGGGCACATTTACTATAGTGCATTTGTAGGTCATCAAGGCGGCAAGTGCCATTACCTCATCTTGGTTTACTTCTGCTGCAAATCGTATCCCTCCCTTGCAAGGTGTTTTATGATGTGAATGTTGAACACGGTATGCTTCAATGACTTCTATTTCTCCATTATCTCTTTTAATGGGAAATCGAAGTTGTAGAACCGAATTACATTGTCTGATTTGATTGAGTAGTCCTGAATCCCATTTTGTAAATCGGGCAGCCTTGTCGAAACTTCTTTCAACGGCACCGAAAAAACTGTAATGTTTGTCCGACATAAATTGTTTTTTTGTGTTGAGCAATCGTTATTGTTGGCTTATTTTTCGTTTTCCATTTTTGCAATCCTTCTGTCCAATCTGATCAAGTACAGAATTAATCCTGTCAGTATAGCGAGGATTACTGCTATCACCACATAGATCCGGCCATCACTTCGCATGAGTTCGGCCATTTCAGTTTTTGGGGCCTGGCTAAACAAGGGTTGGGTATTCAACGTTAATATGGCAATAATAAATAGCGCTAGTTTTTTCATGATTCAAATTGTTTGTCCTCTAATTTTTTCAATCGGATTTTGAGCTGCGTTATCCAAACTCCCAATAGTGTCCATCCCAAAACGGCAGGGTAAAAAACAATTCGCATGCTTGAGCTGATGTCGTTTTTAACATCCAGGGCAGGATTTCCTTCATTTCCCGGATGTAGGCTGGGCAGAATACGAGGAAGTATCCAAATGGCTGGAAACAATAATACAAAGGCAAATACATTGTACACGGCACTAATCCTCGCCCTTTTGTCAATGTCATTGATAGAATCTCTAAGCACCATATAGGCGGCATACACCAACAATGCAACGGCCGCGCCAATTAATTTAGGATCTCTAGCAATGGTGCTGAAAGAATCTAGTAAAGGAATATTTGGATCAGCCCAGGTATAGGATGCCCATATAGCTCCGGTGCTATATCCCAATAAACCAAAAAGGATGCCAGTTCCCGCATATAAACGAGAAGCGCGGTCATATTTAGGAAGTAGCGTTCTTAAGTATCGAATGGCGTATACTACTGAAACAGTAAAGAGAATCATCATGGAAAACCACATGCAAACATGGAAGTATAGATTACGGATAGTTTCCTGTAACAAGGGAAGACGGGGTACAGGTCCCAACAGGCCTGCAATAAAGGTGTAGGCTAGCAAACAGATCGACAATATCTTCCACCAATGCTTCTTCATGAATTTCCTTTGCAAAATTAGGGAGATAGAATCAAAAGGGAAGAGTGCATTCCTTAGTCTTTCCACAAAAATGGAAATAAAATAACAGCAAGCAGAATTACAAGTGCATCCAGTGCTAATAGTAATAAAACCGTTGATAAGGGAACTTCTAATAAAGGGGAAAAAGCAGTTGCTGAGAGGCGCATCAATAGCACAACTTGCGGGATAATTACGGGGAACCCTAAAATAGCCATTACAGCTGCATTTTGTTGAGCACGGGCTGCGATGGCAGCCAGGAATCCAAATACCAGACTTAGACTAAAGCCTCCTAAAAAAACTAGTCCAAGAAAAGCACCCATTTTGTCAACCGGATTTCCCATCAGCAAGATGAAAAAAAGAAGACTGATTCCACTCATCACCAGCATTAATATCCCGTTGTAGAGAAGTTTTGCAAGAATGAAACTAGTAGGGTGATGAAGCGTGTAATAATATAGCATGCGTCCTTTGCTTTCTTGGAGAAAAGCTTTTGCGACAGCATTGATACAGATAAAGAGTTGTGTAATCCAAAATAACCCATTCCACACATTTGCCTCGGGTGATTCCAGCGCCATGAAAAGAAGAAAGAGGGTGGAGGCTCCATACAGCAATAAGCCATAAAAGCTATACTGCTGTCGAAGCTCAAGCAGCATATCTTTTTTTAACAGAGAAATAATCTTGCGCATAACATCAAGATTGTTGGTAGCATTTTCTGCAGCGGGGTTCGTAAGAATCAGTTGCGCCAAGCATTACTTGCTCTTCATTGGCCACTTTTCGATAGGAGTAATTCGCAATGCTGCCACACTGTTGACAAATCGCATGCAATTTTGTAACATAGTCAGCTTTTGCCAATATGAGCGGCATTGGTCCAAATGGTTTCCCTAGGTAATCCATGTCTAACCCGGCCACAATCACGCGAATTCCTTTGAATGCTAATAAATCGCAACAGTCGGCAATTTCTGAATCAAAAAACTGTGCTTCGTCAATTCCCACTACTTCTGCGTCCTCTAGTTTATCGAAAATCTCTTTGGCAAATTGTACGGGGACGGCGTTAAAAAAATTTGTGTCGTGTGATACAATCTTTTCCTGAGAATACCGATTATCGATTTTGGGTTTGAATACAGCAATTCGTTGGTTAGCGATCTGAACACGTTTGAGGCGTCGGATTAGTTCTTCCGTTTTTCCACTGAACATTGATCCGCAGATTACTTCAATGCTCCCTCTTCTTTCTCCGCTATTGTTCGGTTCTATAAACATCTTGCACGTAAAATTATTGCGAAAGGTACTGTGTCTTTAATTGAATCTCCATTTTTTTCTGATAAAATCCAGTATAGTAACTGTTGCTCCCTGTTTTGTATGTACATACTCTCGAGCTGCCGCACCCATCTGAGCTAATTTGATTTTATTTGATAGTAGTGACTCGAAGTGAATTCCAAGAGTTTTGCCAGGGTCATTTCCTTCCTCCAGTGCTAGGGCTCCACCCTGACTTAATAACGCTAAGGCTTCTAAAAATCGTTGGTGATGAGGCCCAAAAAATACGGGTACGCCATACACGGCTGCTTCCAATGTATTATGGATGCCGGGTTGTTTAAAACCTCCACCCACGTAGGCAAAGGTTGCATATCGGTATAATTTAGAAAGTAAGCCGATCGAGTCTATCAGTAGAATCTTAGCATTCGAATTTCCAGTGGTTTGGAAAGTGGATAAAAGTTCAGACTGAGGAAAAATTACTTGTAATTCACGCAGACGACTACTACTTACTTCATGCGGGGCAATAATTATTTTCAGGTCAGCAAGTGCTGGATTCTCTATTGCACGTGCGATTACTTCTTCATCTCCTGGCCACGTGCTACCAGCAACTAACAGGGGGTTGCTGCCCTTGAACTGTTCTACTGCATCAATAGTTGAAGGGGCGGAAGCTATTTCGGCAACACGATCAAATCGGGTATCTCCGGAAACCGAGCTTATCGGACCTAGTCCAATCTTTTCGAGTAGGGCCAATGAATCTGGATCCTGCACAAATAAGTGGTCAAATCGTGCTGCCATTTTTCGAGAGATCCCTCCATACCATCGAAAAAATGACATCTCTTTTCTGAAAATGGCTGAAACAAGAAGCAGCGGAATTTTTCGATAGCTTATTTTCTTCAAGTAAAAAAACCAGAACTCATATTTTACAAAAAGAACAAGTTCGGGGTGGGTGATATCTAAAAATCGTTTTGCAGTTTTTGGTCCATCCAGTGGTAAATAAAAAACCCAATCTGCCCCGGAATAGTTCTTACGTATTTCATAGCCAGAAGGTGAAAAAAAAGTAAGTAAAATTTTATGCTGCGGATATTCTTTTCTTATTCTTTCTATCAACGGTCTTCCTTGTTCAAATTCACCTAATGAAGCAACATGCATCCATATCACTCGATCATGAGGGCTGATTTGTGCGCGCAGTCTTTTGAAAATCCCTACTCGTCCCATCACCCAGGATCTTGCCTTGGCATGAAAGGGGGCGGCCACCCAAAGGCTGACTCTGAAAAAAAGCAGAAAAATATGATAGAAGACTAGGTACAAGTTGGTCAATCTTACGTTTTGCAAAGTTAGTTCCATTCAACGGAACTGTATCCATTTCGTTACTTTTGTCGCTCATTGATTAATCAAGCTATGCGACCCATTCAAATGGTGGATACGAAGACGCAGTATCTTAAAATTAAGCAGGAAGTTGATGATGCTGTATTACAAGTGATGGAGAGCAGTGCCTTTATTAATGGGCCAGCTGTCTCCTCTTTTTCAAAATCATTAGCAAGTTACTTAGATGTCAAGCATGTAATTCCCTGCGCTAATGGTACCGATGCTTTGCAAATTGCAATGATGGCGCTTGATCTACAGCCAGGCGATGAAGTGATTACTCCTTCCTTTACATATATCGCAACAACAGAGGTGATTAGCTTATTACGATTAAAGCCAGTTTTTGTCGAAGTTGACAGGCGTACATTTTGTATGGATCCTGCATCTTTACGCAGCGCTATCACTCCTCGTACTAAGGCCATTGTACCGGTACATTTATACGGTCAAGCGGCTCCTATGGAAGAAATCCTAGCGATTGCAAGAGAATTCAATTTATATGTCATCGAGGATAATGCGCAAGCCATTGGAGGTCGTTACCTTTTTAGTGATGGCACGCAACAGATGACCGGCACCATGGGACATATCGGCTGCACTTCTTTCTATCCTTCTAAAAACTTAGGAGCATTTGGTGATGGGGGTGCAATTTTTACTAACGATGACGCATTAGCAAGTCGAATTAGTATGATTGCTAATCATGGGCAAAGTAAACGCTATTACCATGATGTAGTGGGATGTAATAGTCGATTAGATGCTGTACAAGCTGCAATCTTGTCCATTAAATTGAAGCATCTCGATGCGTATAATCTGGCTCGTCAGACTGCTGCTGATTTTTATGATCAGGCTTTTGCAGATGTTGCGTCGTTGACGACTCCTTACAGAGCGCCTTATTCGAAACATGTATTTCATCAATATACATTACTCCTTGAAGGGAAAAACCGTGATCAGTTGGTGGCTTATCTGAATGAGCGCAAAATCCCTTCGATGATTTATTACCCTGTGCCCGGACATCGGCAAAAAATGTTTGGTCTCTCCGGAAACACACTTCCGGTTCTTCCTGTTACTGATTGGCTAACGGAGCGGGTAGTTTCTCTTCCCATTCATACAGAACTAGATCAGGAGCAACTTTCTGCTATCACCAAAGCAGTTCTTGATTTTGTTGGGTAACTCAATGCTATGGGCACAAAACAGCTAAACCGATTGCTTGAAAAACTGGATTCCATCGCAGTAATCGGTTTGGGTTATACAGGGTTGCCGCTTGCATTACGCTTAGCTGAACACTTTAGTGTTATAGGGTATGATAGTGACGTAATACGAATTGGTCAATTGCAGCAAGGGATTGATTCAAACCAAGAACTTGCGTTGTCTGGATCTTTAAACTTATCATCGCTATTTACCAGCGATTCATCTTTGTTGGCGAATGCCAACGTTTTTATTATTGCTGTTCCTACGCCTGTTGATCAACGAAAAGAGCCAGATTTAAGTTATTTAAAAGAAGCAGTTGAGCAGGTTGGTAAATTTTTAAAACCTGGCGATTGTGTGGTTGTTGAGTCGACAGTTTATCCGGGCTGTACCGAGGATTTTTGTGCTCCAATATTGGAAAAAATTTCAGGACTCAAGTTGGGAGAGGATTTTGCGATGGGATACTCTCCGGAACGTATTAATCCAGGCGATACAGTTCATCATATTGGTGCAGTGGTAAAATTGGTAGCTGCTACTGATCTTGATACACTAGATTTTTTGACACAGCTTTATCAACATGTCACAGAGGCGGGGGTACATCCCTGTGAGGGAATTCGTGTTGCTGAGGCCGCAAAATTGACAGAGAACATTCAGCGGGATGTGAATATAGCGTTACTTAATGAGCTGTCTGCTGTGTACGAAAAATTGGGTATACATCCAGGACATGTTTGGGAAGCTGCTGCAACTAAATGGAACTTTCTTCCTTTTCGACCAGGATTAGCCGGAGGGCATTGCATCAGTGTTGATCCTTATTATCTGCTTAATTCAATAAAACAAATTGGGGGCAAGGCTTTTATTGTAGAAGAAGCAAGACGGGTAAATGAAGGAATGGTAGACCGCGTGGCATCTCAAGTGATTCAACATTTGCAGTCCAAGGCGGAAGGAGTAAGCAAAAAACGTGTTTTGATAGTGGGAGCCAGCTTCAAGCCCAACGTCAGGGATGTTCGGAATTCAAAGCCTGTGGAACTTGCTAAATTGTTGATTAAGGAAAATATTGAAGTAGATATTATTGATCCACTAGTTGACGCAAAACATCTGGAGCATGCTTCCGGAGTATTGTTAACTGATCAGCCTAATGGTTCTTATCATGTAGTGGTGATAGCCGTAAACCATACTGTTTATAAAGAGCTAGGAGAAAGCTATTTTTGTGATTGCACCTTCTCAACTTCTTTAATCATAGATTTGACAGGAGCATTTAAAGATGTAATTCGTAATCGAAAATATTGGACTATTTAATATGCCATTTACTACTACTAAATTTCCGGGTTTACTCGTCTTTGAACCGCAAGTGCATGGGGATAGCCGGGGTTATTTCTTTGAATCTTATAACGAACATACATTCAAAGAACAGGGACTTGAGTTCCGATGGGTGCAAGACAATCAATCCTCCTCTGGTTATGGAGTGATACGCGGTCTTCATTTTCAAACTCCACCTAACGCACAAACAAAACTTATTCGCGTATTACGAGGCAGTATTTTGGATGTGGTAGTTGATATCAGAAAAGGCTCTCCAACTTATGGTCAGGTGTTAACCATTGAGTTGAGTAGTGAAAATAAAAAGCAATTATTGGTCCCTCGGGGATTTGCGCATGGGTTCTCAGTGCTGAGCGATCAGGCAGAAGTTTTATATAAGTGTGACGCGCTGTATCACAAACCCAGCGAGCAGGGTATTTTATTTGCAGATCCTGATCTCAAAATTGATTGGAAAATTCAGGCTGGAAAAGAGATTGTTTCTGATAAGGATCAAGTCCTTCCTTTTCTCCGAGATTTTGATTCACCTTTTTATTTTCAAGAAGCGTGAAGGAGTTAAATGATAACAGACCGCTTGTATTAGTAACCGGGGCCAATGGGCAATTAGGAAAGGAATTGCAGCGGCTTGAAACAAAATGGTCTGCCTACAAGTTTCTTTTTTTGTCTCGAGAAGATTTGCCTATTCATCATTTTGAATTAGTGCGTAATTTTTTCAAAGGGTGTAACCCATCTGTTTTGATCAATTGTGCAGCTTATACGGCAGTCGACAAGGCCGAACAAGAGCCGGACTTGGCCTATCAGATCAATGCTGAGGCGGTTGGTGTTCTTGCTGCAGTTTGTGCAGCCAATCATTGCCGGTTTATTCACGTTTCAACTGATTATGTATTTGATGGGAATGCTAAGCTGCCCTATAAAGAAGACGACCCTACAGCTCCGCAGAGCGTATATGGGCGAACAAAGCTGGAAGGGGAGCGGCAAGCACTGTTAGCTAATCCCAATACTATTATTATCCGTACCTCCTGGGTATACTCTTCGTTTGGTAAAAACTTTGTAAAGACTATTATTCGTTTGTTACAGGATAAGCCGTTGATCAGCGTGGTTCAGGATCAATTGGGATCTCCCACCTATGCAGCTGATCTAGCTGATGCAATACTTCAAATAGCATCTTCAAATAATTGGATATCAGGAATATACAATTATTCTAATAGTGGCGTAATTAGTTGGTTTCAGTTTGCCAATGAGATAGGAAAGCTTGCTGGAATATCCACTCCTATCAAGGGGATTACAACTGCTGAATATCCCACTCCAGCTAAAAGACCCGCTTGGTCAGTACTGGATACTTCTAAAATTGTGACCACATATGGGGTAACCATAAGAGATTGGAAGGATAGTCTGGGTCAGTGTATGCATGAGTTGGGATACTAGCAAGCTTTGCACGCCTCTCAAAGAAAAAACCCTGGCATACTTGCCAGGGTTTACTGTTGACCCATAAGGATTACTTCGCTCCTGCGGAGCTCAGTGATCCAGAGGAGGTTCAATACTAAACCCTTGCCCGCTTCGCGGGCCTTATTTTTTCTTTTCGAAGCTTTGCAAAGCAAGCTTTGCACGCCTCTCAAAGAAAAAACCCTGGCAACTATGCCAGGGTTTACTGTTGACCCATAAGGATTCGAACCTTAACAGACAGAACCAAAATCTGTAGTGCTACCGTTACACCATGGGTCAATCCAATCCGTAAACGGGAGTGCAAAAATAGGGCAGTTATG
>Ga0315901_10000682_pt1 | contig 49951 bp, 51 predicted proteins | sample LakEriMetagenome_10_FD_203761 | JGI IMG/M metagenome (GOLD analysis project Ga0315901, IMG submission 203761) | Freshwater fungal communities from buoy surface, Lake Erie, Ohio, United States - Buoy 2 MA116 | ecosystem: Environmental > Aquatic > Freshwater > Lake | place: USA: Lake Erie, Ohio...
TTTCGGCGGCCTTAGCATAGGGGAAACACCCGGTCCCATTTCGAACCCGGAAGTTAAGCCCTATAGCGTCGATGGTACTGCAAGGGGGACCTTGTGGGAGAGTAGATCGCCGCCGGACTCAATTTATAAAAGCCCTATTTGTTAATTCAAGTAGGGCTTTTTTATTTCCAAGGCGCAAACATGCTAAGGAAATCAGCCAAAATCAACGTTTTTTCGATACCTTACTCACATGAGTGAAGAAATATTGCCAGGTGAGAGCCCTATTGATTTGAACCAAATCAAATCAATGATTAATTCAATGAATAATCTTCCAATATCTGCCCATAGCGCCCAGTTTGAGAAAATTCACCAACAATTGCAACAAGCTTTAACAAATCTAGACGGAGTTTAAAAATATGAAGACTCGCCTAGATGCCGAGTTGGTAAGACGCGGGTTGGCTAGATCAAGAGATAACGCAATTGATTTAATTGATCGTGGTCAAGTTTTGGTCAATGGCATCCCAGCATCAAAGGCTGCATCCCAAGTTGATGCACAAATTTCAATCACATTAAAAGATGATCATGATGAGTTTGTTTCAAGAGGTGGTCACAAACTTGCGGGTGCACTAGATAATTTTTCACCTTTGTCGGTTGAAGGAAAAGTGGCATTAGATGCAGGGGCATCAACTGGTGGTTTCACTGATGTTTTATTAAAACGCGGGGTTCAAAAAGTAATCGCAGTTGATGTTGGTTATGGGCAGCTTGCTTGGTCTTTGCAAAATGATGAGAGAGTAAAAATTTTAGATCGCGTAAATGTTAGAACATTGACGAAAGATATAGTCGGCGAAAGCGTTGACTTGATTGTGGCAGATTTGTCCTTTATATCTTTGAAATTGGTACTGCCAGCTTTAATCTCAGTGGCAAAGGATGAGGCAGATTTTCTAATTATGGTTAAACCTCAATTTGAGGTTGGCAAGGAAAAGCTTGGTGCAGGTGGTGTGGTCAGAGATGCTCATTTAAGAAAAGAGGCGGTACTTGCAGTTGCCTCGTCCGCCAAATCACTTGGTTTAGGCTGTTTTGGAGTAGTTGCTAGCTCTTTGCCGGGCCCAAGTGGCAATGTTGAGTACTTCCTGTGGTTAAACAAAGCCGCGCCTTCGTTATTAGAAGTAGATTTAGACCTTGCGATTGAAAAGGGGCCGGCGTGAGCAAGGTGATCAAATCAGTTTTATTAGTAACTCACCCACATAGAGTTGAGGCTGCAACTGCAGCAAAAGAGTTAAATGCATTGTTAACAGCAAAGGGCATTAAGGTTTTTTCAACTCTCACAACATTGGATATTCCAGAGTATAAGCAAAATGAAGTTGTTGATTTAGCGGTTGTGCTAGGTGGTGATGGCACGATGTTGCGTGCTGCGCAATTGTTCCGTGGCAAAAATGTTCCGATTTTGGGTATAAATCTAGGGCATGTGGGTTTTCTGGCAGAGATAGAGCGGCCAGCCTTGTCAGAGATCGCACAGGCTATTTCAGATAATTCATTTACTGTTGAAGAGCGAATGAGTTTGAATTATCTGTTAATTCGAGATGGCAAACAAATCGAAACTGGTTGGGCATTAAATGAGGTTTTGGTAGAACGTAACGATCACCAAATGATTGATTTGTTTGTTCAGATTGATCACCGCCCGCTATCAAGATGGTGGTGTGATTCAGTAATTTGTGCTACCCCAACTGGTTCTACTGCCTACGCTTTCTCTGCAGGTGGCCCAGTTGTTTGGCCAGAGGTAGATGCAGTTGTTTTACTACCCCTTGCTGCTCACGCGTTGTTTTCTCGACCTATGGTGGTTTCCCCAAAATCTGAGATTGTTTTAGATCTCGGAAGTGATTCTGCTGATTTAAATTCTGATGGAATACGCAGAACTAAACTGCAAAAAAATGATCGAATTATCCTTACCAGCGATAAAGAGGATGTTTTATTGGCGCATATAAAAGCTGCCACATTCACTGATCGATTAGTTGCTAAATTTAAATTGCCAGTCGAGGGTTGGCGTGGGGAGTAAGAAACAAATAAAAAGTAGCCTTGAAGAGATTTCGATTCGAGGTTTAGGGGTTATTGAAAGTTCTAACATCGAGTTTAAACCTGGTCTTACGGTATTAACTGGTGAAACAGGTGCTGGAAAAACTATGGTTTTAACCGCACTTGGATTAGTTCTTGGTAGTAAATCAGATTCAGATTTAATAAGACAGGGTGCTGAGCGAGCAGTTGTAACTGGCAAATTCACAGTTCCAAAAGAGGTCGCAGATGAAGTTTTAGAGCTTGGTGGTGAGATAGATGATAATTCAGTAGTTATTACCAGAACCATAAGTAGCACCGGTAAATCAAGGGTTTTAGTAGGGGGAGCGGTTTCCTCAACATCAGCGGTGAATACATTTTCATCATCCTTAGTTGAAATTCATGCTCAGTCCTCCTCTTCAAAGTTAACAAAGCCAGGGGTTGCCCGTGAGTTGTTAGATCGCTTTGCTGCAATTGATATTGATAAATACCAGCATTTATTTCAATCATATAACCTGATAAAAAACCGAATCGATGATTTAAAGAATCAATTAAAGCAAGCTGATACTCAGATAGAGGAGTTAAAGGCATTTATTGATGAGTTCAACAAGTTATCTCCTAAGCCAAATGAGTTAGATGAGGTTGAAAACGAGATAGCCAAGCTAGGTTCAGTTGAGCAATTAAATCAATCTGTAACCCAAGCTTTAAATCTTTTAGAAAATGATGAACTCTCAGCCATTAATTTGTTGCAGCAGATTAGAAAGAATCTTGATTCAGTACGGGGTAAAGATGGGCAATTAGATCAAATCTCAAATCGTTTTACGGAAAATCTTCTAAACATCTCAGATGTAAATAGTGATTTGGCTTCCTACTTGGTTGATTTAGAGGCCGATCCTAATCGCTTTGAAAAATTGCAGGAGCGCAAGGCTGGATTAAATTCATTGCTACGTAAATATGGCAAAGGAAGTGATCGCCAAATTGCATATGATCAGTTGTTAGTAGATGGTGGTAAAGCTAAAGATCGAATAGAAGATCTATCTGGTGGGCAGGTGCGCGTTGATGAACTTGATAAAGAGGCGGGTGAGATATTTGCTTCGCTGAAAAGTGAAGCTTTAAAACTTAGTGAAAAACGGGCCCTGGCTGCGAAACAACTTTCAGATGAGGTTTCTGATGAGGTAAGAAACTTATCAATGCCAAATGCAACCTTTCAAATATCTCATCAAATATCTGATGCAGCTACTGCATCTAATTACACCCAATTTGGAATTGATGAAATTACCCTTTTGTTTTGCGCTCATGCCGGTGGTACTCCTCTTCCTTTAAATAAGGTTGCAAGTGGAGGTGAGTTATCTCGCGTGATGCTCGCTCTTGAAGTTGTAATTGCAGAGGCAGAACCAATTGGCACATATATTTTCGATGAGGTTGATGCAGGCGTTGGTGGAAAAGCAGCGGTTGAGATTGGTCGAAGATTGGCCAAATTATCTAAATCTGCTCAAGTAATTGTGATTACACATTTGGCTCAAGTTGCAGTCTGGGCTGATAATCATTTGGTAGTTAAAAAGAATGAAGATGGGCTAGTTACTCAATCTGATGTGTTGGAAGTTACCGAACAGGAGCGAAAGGTTGAAATTGCACGCATGTTAAGCGGTCAGGAAGATTCTCAAACCGCGCAGGAACATGCAGGGGAGTTATTAGCGATTGTTAGGAATGCCTGATAATCTAGTCTTCCATGACCACCAATCATGTGAGTAAACATATATTTGTTACCGGTGGTGTCGCCTCAAGTTTAGGCAAGGGATTAACAGCCTCGAGTCTTGGTCGCCTGCTTAGAGCTCGTGGTTTACGGGTCACGATGCAAAAACTGGATCCATATTTAAATGTTGATCCTGGCACGATGAACCCATTTCAACATGGTGAGGTCTTTGTGACCGATGATGGTGCTGAAACAGATCTTGATATCGGCCATTATGAGCGCTTTCTAGATACCAATCTTCATGGCTCAGCCAATATCACTACTGGTCAGATCTACTCCAAGGTAATCGCTAAAGAACGTCGTGGTGAGTATCTAGGTGAAACTGTTCAAGTAATTCCTCACATAACCAATCAGATAAAGGATGCCATGAAAGCAATGGCTGGCGCTGATGTTGATGTGGTTATTACCGAGATTGGTGGAACTGTTGGAGACATTGAATCTCTTCCATTTTTAGAGGCGGCCAGACAGATAAGACAAGATGTTGGCCGAGATAATGTTTTCTATCTACATGTTTCCTTGGTTCCATATATGGGTCCAGCGGGTGAGTTAAAGACAAAACCAACACAACATAGCGTTTCTGCCCTTAGATCAATTGGTATTACCCCGGATGCAATTGTTTTGCGAAGTGATCGCCAGATTCCCGACTCAGTAAAAAAGAAGATTTCTTTGATGTGTGATGTTGATATTGAGGGTGTGGTCGCAGCTGTTGATGCGCCATCTATTTATGACATTCCTAAAGTGCTGTATTCAGAGGGCTTGGATAGTTATGTGGTTAAGCGGCTTCAGCTCAAATGCACTGATGTTGTGTGGGGTGAGTGGGAAGACTTACTGAACAAAGTTCATAATCCAAAACATGAAGTTACTGTTGCATTAGTTGGTAAATATATAGATCTACCAGATGCGTATTTATCTGTGACTGAAGCCTTAAGAGCTGGTGGATTTGCCAATTACGCAAAGGTAAATATTAAATGGGTGACCAGTGATAGTTGTGCAAGCGAGAAAGAGGCGCAACAAAATCTTGGTGATGTCGATGCTATCTGTGTGCCAGGTGGATTTGGTGTTCGAGGCATTGAAGGAAAACTTGGCGCATTAAGATTTGCCAGAGAAAATAGAATTCCAACCCTTGGTCTTTGTTTAGGTTTGCAATGCATGGTGATCGAAGTGGCTCGTAATTTAGTTGGATTAAAGGATGCTAACTCTGCTGAGTTTGATGAGAATACTTCTAATCCAGTTATCTCAACTATGAGTGATCAGGTTGATATTGTTGCCGGTAATGGTCAGATGGGCGCAACCATGAGATTAGGTCTTTACAAAGCAGATCTCTTGGCTGGCTCTGTTGTGGCAGGAGTTTATGGTTCAACACAAATAAGTGAGCGACACCGCCACCGATATGAAGTTAACAATAAGTATCGCGATCAGATCGCATCCTCTGGTTTAGTGTTTTCAGGGTTATCTCCAGACAAAAATTTGGTGGAGTTTGTTGAGCTTCCTAAATCAGTTCATCCTTACTATGTTGGAACACAAGCCCATCCTGAGTTTTTATCAAGACCAACACGTCCTCACCCATTATTTGTCGGTCTAATTGCGGCGGCGATCGCAAAGCATGGCAAGTGATCATTTAGTAGATTTCTTCAATTACCTTTCCATAGAGAAAGGTTTATCTAAGAACACGATCTCCTCTTACCAGCGGGATTTGCAGAAATACTTTGAATATTTATCGATAAATAGCCAAGATTTCGCATCGATTCAAGCCGAAGATTTAAATCAATATGTTGCTTGGCTGCGCGGTAAAGCTAGCGCTAATAAATTGGGAGAGTCTTCGATAGCAAGAAATGTGATTGCTGTTAGAAATTACTATAAATATCTATCAAAGGAGCATGGGAAAAAAGACATTGCTTTGAATTTTCATCCGCCGAAGATTCCCAAAAGGTTACCGAAAGCTTTATCTATTGATCAAATAACCAAGATTCTTTCAATCGCAGGTGAAGACTTAATATCAGTCCGGGATCGAGCCTTGTTAGAGATTTTGTACTCAACTGGCGCACGCGTTACTGAAGTTATAAACCTAGATGTTTCAGATATTTCATCAACAAAAAATGAGCAGCAGGAATTCACAACTATAAAATTGAAAGGCAAAGGCGGGAAAGAACGGGTGGTACCTCTGGGAAGTTATGGGCTTAGTGCGATAAATGATTATCTGACAAGATCTCGGCCAACATTGGTGAAGGTTTCAACCCAAAAAGCTTTGTTTCTAAATCAACGTGGAGGAAGATTTACTAGGCAAAGTGCATGGAATGTTGTTGCCGCAAGGTCTGCAAAAGCTGGATTAAAAGGTGAAGTTACGCCCCACTCGTTACGACATTCATTCGCAACTCATTTATTGGATGGTGGGGCAGATATTAGAGTTGTTCAAGAGTTGCTTGGTCATTCATCTGTGACAACGACACAGATCTATACGCTAATTACGATTGATCGTTTGCGCGAGAGTTATTCAAGCGCACATCCAAGAAGTAAGTAGATTTACCGTCCGCGAAGTCTGCGAGCGATAATACTTTGATCACCTTTGGCTTCTAAATCTGCGATGATAATAGAAAGTGATTCTCTAACAATTCGACCTCGATCAACTGCTAAACCTAAATCACCGCGCAAAGCTAATCTTGCTTGATCTAAATCGTAAAGTTCATCAGGGGAGAGATAAACAGTAATTTTCTCATCATGTTTTTCTCGGCCACTTGGTGCGCGATCAAAAGCGTTAACTCGACGACGGGGAGTTTGTCTTACCGAGTTCTTAGCAGTTGGTGCAGTCGTTGGCGTTTGAACAATTTCTTCACTGCTTTCACGTTGAGAAGGTACGGCACTTAAGGTTGCAGTGTTTCTAAATAACTCATCAGCGCCTGGCAAACTCACTCTGCGGCTCATTTTGCTCCTCCTCTTGCTATTAACTCTCTAGCTAATCTTCGGTAAGAAGCAGATCCAGAACTGCTACTTGCATAAGCAGTTACCGGTACTCCTGCAACTGTAGATTCTGAGAAACGAACCGTTCTTGAAATTATGGTGTCGAAGACCTCATCCGGAAACTCTTTATCAATAAGCTCAAGAACCTCACGAGAATGGCTTGTTTTACGCTCAAACATGGTGGCGAGAATTCCCAATATTTGTAGCTCGGGATTTGTATTCTCTTTAATCTTTTGAATGGTTTTCTTTACTAAAGAAAGACCAAGAACTGCAAAGTACTCACACTCCATCGGAATGATTACGCCATTTGATGCGGTTAATGCGTTAACAGTTAAGGTTCCAAGGGATGGTGAACAATCAATTAAAATCACATCATACTTATCAAGCACAGGTGCCAGTAATTTACGAAGTTTATGCTCCTTGGCAATCTCTGAAACAAATGCTGCCTCTGCCGCTGCTAAATCTTCATGTCCTCGGATGAAATCTAAGCCAGGAACAGTTGATTTAAGAATGAAATCTTCTAGCTTGGCTTCAGAATCATTTAACAAATACCAGATTGATCCATATTGCTCACGAAGAGCGGCCCCCTTGATACCTAAACCTGTTGTCATGGAGGCTTGAGAATCAAAATCAATTAATAAAACTCGACGACCTACCTCAGCTAAAGCAGCTCCTAAGTTAATTGCAGTAGTGGTTTTACCAACTCCACCTTTTTGGTTAACAACTGAAATTACTCGAGCATTTCCTGCCTCTGGAGTTTTTGTTGGCTCGGAAAATGTGACTAGTTTTTTGCCTAAAACATCGGCGGTGGTTGCCAAGCTTTCTTCTCTAGGATTACGAGCAGGTTTCAAAGTCGATTTAGCGGTTAAGCGAGATGTCTGTCTAGCGTTTTTTCCCATAGGCAGAACCTACGGTGGGGCATGTGCAAAGGCAAGGATGTGTGAAGTATCTTGTGCGCATGTCGCAAGATAATTTATCCACAGAGGCAACCCCGGCAGCATCCATTACCGATGGCCGCGTTGCGGGATTCTCCTTGCATTTAACTAACTTTGATGGCCCCTTTGATCTTTTGCTTCAATTAATCTCCCGCCATAAGTTAGATATCACCGAAGTAGCTTTGGGCGCTGTCACCGATGAGTTCATTTCATATATCAAGCAGCTAGAAAATGCTGAACAGGGCTGGAATCTGGATAAAACCACAGAGTTTCTAGTGGTGGCAGCGACTTTGTTGGATCTGAAAGCAGCCAAACTGCTCCCTTCTGGTGAGGTTGATGATGAGGCTGATTTAGCACTCCTTGAGGCAAGGGATCTTCTCTTTGCTCGCCTTCTGCAATACCGAGCATTTAAAGAGATCGCCTCAATTTTCTCAGAACGAATTGAGCGGGAGGAGAAATCCTTTGCCCGTTTGGTGGCACTTGAGCCTCACTTTGCCCAATTGCTCCCAGAGGTTCTAATTGGTGTTGGGGCCCAACGTTTTGCAGCGGTTGCCAACCGGGTTTTAACTCCAAAAACCACTCCCGCTTTTAGTATCGATCATTTACACCAGCCATTGGTTAGCGTGGCAGAGCAAGCGGCAAAGGTTGTTGAGCACCTGCGCAGAGCAGGACGGGTAACCTTTAGGGCATTAATCGCGGATGCAGATTCAACTCTGGTTGTAGTGGCAAGATTTCTATCTCTGCTTGAGCTTTACCGAGAGGGCGTGGTTAGGTTTGAACAGATGGTTTCTCTAGGAGAGTTGCAAATAACCTGGGTTGGAACTGCTGAAGGAGAGATTAGAGTTAGTGATGAGTTTGATGTTCCTGTCCAAACGATAGATGAGGCCGATAATGTCTGAAGTTGAACTGCAACGTTGCCTTGAGGCGATCTTGATGGTGGTGGATGAGCCTGTAACTGAGCTTGTTTTAGCTCAGATTATTGAGGCGCCCACTGAGGAGATTGTTTCAGCCCTGAATAATCTGGCTGCAAAGTATGAGGCAGAGCAGCGTGGTTTTGAACTCCGTCAGGTATCTGGTGGGTGGCGTTATTACAGCCATCCAGATATGGCTCCATTGGTTGAAAAATTTGTTCTAGATGGCCAACAAGCCCGTTTAACTCAGGCAGCCCTGGAAACTTTAGCTGTTATTGCCTATCGCCAGCCTGTCTCTAGAGCCAGAGTTTCAGCGATCAGAGGGGTAAATGTTGAGGCTGTAATGAAAACATTGGTAAATAGGGGATTGGTTGAAGAGGCTGGCATTGAGGGTGAATCTGGCGCAGTTTTGTATCAAACAACCTCGTTCTTCTTGGAAAAACTTGGTCTAAATTCCATAACAGATCTGCCTGCTCTTGCACCATTTCTGCCAAATATCGATGGTTTGGATCAATTGCTTTCAACTTTAACTGATTAATCCTTTCCAGTTAGGCGAATCAACTCTTAGCGGTAAACTAAGCCGTGGCCTTAACTCGATTAAATAAAATTATTGCCGATGCTGGTATTGCTAGCAGACGAGCTGCTGATCAATTAATTCTTGATGGGCGCGTAAAAGTTGATGGTGAAACGATTCAAGAGCTTGGTGGTAAATATGATCCGGAAATTGCTGAGATTCAAGTTGATGGTGAGAGTTTAAAGATAAATAAGTCTAAGACTTATGTTGCATTTCATAAACCAGCAGGCGTAATTTCTACCATGTCAGACCCGGAAGGAAGAACCAATCTGGGTGATTTTTTCGCTGATCGAAAAGATCGTTTGTACCATGTTGGTCGTTTGGATAAAGATTCTGAAGGTCTAATCCTGCTTACCAATGATGGGGAATTAGCCCATCGGGCAACTCACCCTTCCTATGGTTTGGAAAAGAAGTACTTAGTTGAGGTTGAAGGGGAATTCAATAAAACTTTTTCGGATCAACTTCTCCAGGGAGTAAAGCTAGAAGATGGGTTAGCTCGGGCCCTAAAGGTGGTTCATTTAAGGGCAGTCTCGAAAAATCATCATTGGGTTGAGATCACAATCCACGAAGGTCGATACCACATCATCAGGCGCTTGATAGAAAGCTTGGGTCTTAAGGTTCTCAGATTGATCCGATTAGAGTTCGGTCCCATTTCCTTGGGGGATATGAAACCTGGTCGTCATAGAGTGCTAAATTCACAAGAACAGGCAAATCTCTTTACCCTTCTAAAGATAAACATATAAATAGATATTGCTTATACCAGTTTATAGATTTATCGTTTTTTTAGGGGTTGAGAAATACCGTTTTATCGATAAATTCGAGAGCAGGATTCGGTCGGTAAAGCAATTTATCGATATTTGCATCGATATGACTAAAAGCCTTAAATCGATAAATCATCTCGATTAAAACCTATTTATCGTCTTAATAATTAGTGGTTTCAAAGTTAAATTAACAATCATTCTGGCATGGCTTATCGATACTATAGCGATATGCGAGTACGTGGGATACGCGGGGCAACCCAGATAGATACAGATAATCCAGAGCGGATTGTCGATTCAGTAAGTGAGCTCCTAACTCAGATGCTGGCCGTAAATCAAATAGAGGTAGAGGATCTAATCTCGATTATCTTTACTTCAACCCCGGACTTAACATCGGAGTTTCCTGCAGTTGCAGCACGCAAGATTGGCTTGGGGAATGTGCCATTGTTGTGCTCAGTTGAAATTAATGTTCCTAATTCATTGCCGAGGGTTGTACGGGTACTAATTCACGCTCATTTGGACCGCCAGCTGACAGAGGTAAAGCACGTTTACCTAAAAGGAGCAACAGTTCTACGTAAAGATTTGGCTCAATGATCCAGTCAATACGCGTGGTTGGTGCTGGATTGATCGGTACGTCTATCGGTTTGAAGATGAAATCCCTTGGATGCAAGGTCGAAATCATTGATACCGATATAAATTCGATGAAGCTTGCTCAAGATCTAGTTAAAAGTGAAAAACTCTCTGAGCCTGAATTGATCATTATCGCAGTTTCAGTAGATGCAAATGCAAAGGTTGTAGTTGAGCAACTAAATGCCAATCCAAATTCGATCGTTTGTGATTTAGCGAGCGTAAAGTCTGATCTTTTACTTCAGGTTGATAAATTATCAGCGCATCCTGAAAATTTCGTCTCATTGCATCCGATGGCAGGACGTGAAGTAAATGGGGCCGAGAATTCTAGAGCGGACCTGTTTGAAGGTAGAGCATGGATAGGTATATCTGATTCGCTCAAAAACAAGAAGAACAACGAAATAATTGAATCTTTTGTAAGCGGTTGCGGGGGAGTGCTCTACTGGCTAACTTCAAAGGAACATGATGAAACGGTTGCCTTACTTTCTCATTTACCTCAGATTTTAAGCAGCTTGCTAGCTTCAAAATTAAATGATGTTGATCCAAATAAACTAAATCTTGCTGGTCAAGGACTTCGCGATGTAACAAGATTGGCAGCCTCTGATGCAAAATTATGGGCACAGATTCTCACTTCAAACAAAGATTCGATTCAGCCACTGCTTAAAGATTTCATCGCATCATTAACAAAACTTCAGGATTCTCTAAATTCAACAAATCAAGATCAGGTTGCTGCCATTTTAAATCGCGGCATTACAGGAAAAGCACGCATTCCAGGAAAACATGGCGCGAAAAATCGTGATTACTCGTTTTTACCAATAGTCATTGAAGATAAACCAGGGCAATTAGCATCCATATTTAATGAATGCGCGAAGGTTGATGTGAATATTGAAGATTTGAGCATTGAGCACTCTCCAGGCCAAGAGACTGGGTTAATTACCCTTTCACTTTCTGCGCAAGATTGCGAAAAACTATCTGAGCACTTAATCAGCAAAGGATTTAGGGTTCATCCCACCAAAAATCGATAAATAAATATAAATACTAAAGATAGACTAAGCGCCATGTCCGCTCTTGTTTTAGCCATAGATGGTCCAAGCGGTTCTGGAAAATCTTCAACATCTAAAGCTATTGCGATCAGAGCTAATTGGAGTTACTTAGATACTGGAGCTTTATATCGAGCTGCTACCTGGTTGGCTCTCGAAAACAAAACATCGGAAGAAGAAACGCTGGTTGATTTATTAGAACAAAACTTAATAACTTTTAATACAAACCCAAATGACCCACGTATTTTTGTGAATGATAAAGATCTAACAGATGAAATCAGATTACACAGAATTAATGATGTGGTTAGTTCAATCAGTTCAATGGCAGGTGTTCGCAAGAAACTTATGGAAATTCAAAGAGAGTACATAAATAACGCACCTATCGGAATTGTTGTTGAAGGAAGAGATATCGGAACAGTAATTGCTCCCAATGCTCAACTTAAGATTTATCTGCATGCAGATATCGATGCTAGAACTCAACGCCGAGCTGGTGAAATTACTGAAAATTTAGCGATTAATACCATCACGCAATCACTTGAATCCCGTGATGAAGTTGATACCACTCGTGCAATTTCACCTCTGGCGCAAGCAGAGGATGCTGCAGTAATCGATTCAACGAGATTGACGCTGCAAGAGGTTGTTGATCAGATCTGGAAATGGTTAAAACAAAGGAATCTTCTGGGATTGCCAACTATTGCTGTTATTGGTCGACCAAATGTTGGTAAATCAACTTTAGTTAATCGAATGATTGGTCGTCGAGAAGCCATTGTGGAAGATACACCAGGTGTTACTCGTGACAGAGTTAAGTATGAAGCTGAATGGAATGGCCGGAGATTTTTCTTGATTGATACGGGTGGATGGGAAGTAAAACCAGAGGGAATTTCAGAAAAGATAACTGCCGGAGCAGAGGCTGCAATTAGAGAGGCCGATTTAGTTATGTTTGTGGTTGATGCTCAAGTTGGCGCACTTGATGAAGATCAATCATTAGTTGACTTACTTCGCAAGAGTGGAAAAAAAGTAATTTTAGTTGGAAATAAAATAGACAACGCTGAGGATGAAGCTGATGGCTATGCACTTTGGAATTTAGGATTAGGTGAGCCAAGATTTGTATCGGCACTTCATGGGCGTGGTAGTGGTGACCTTTTAGATCTATTGATTGCTCAACTTCCCGAGGTTGGAAGTGCACCAGTTGATGATGGATATCGAAGAGTTGCATTGGTTGGTAGGCCAAATGTTGGAAAATCTAGTTTGTTAAATGTTTTAGCAGGAGCACCTCGAGTTTTAGTTGATGATGCAGAGGGCACCACCAGGGATGCAGTTGATGAATTGATAGATTTTGGTGGATCCACTTGGAGATTTATCGATACAGCTGGAATTAGAAGGCGAGCTCACCAAGCAAGTGGTACTGATTATTACGCTTCATTAAGAACTGCGATTGCATTAGATAGAGCAGAGGTTGCCTTAGTAATTTTTGATGCTTCTCAGATATTAACTGAACAAGATATACGAATAGTTTCTATGGCAGATGAAGCAGGAAAAGCCCTGGTCATTGTTATGAACAAGTGGGACTTAGTTGATGAGGAGCGGCAATTGGTTTTAGATCGAGAGATCGAACGACAACTAGAACGGTATCCATGGGCCCAGCGGGTTAATCTCTCAGCCAAGACTGGATGGCACCGGGATCGATTAGCACCTGCCCTTCGAACAGCCCTTACAAATTGGGAAAAACGAATTCCTACCGCAAAATTAAATGCATTCTTGGGCGAATTAGTAGCGGCTAACCCACCACCAGTTAGAGGGGGCAAGCAGCCTAAGATTAAATTTGCAACACAGGCAGGAACATGTCCACCAAAGTTTGTGGTTTTCGCCAATGGCTTCTTGGAAAATGCCTACCGACGATTTATTGAACGTCGTTTACGTGAAGTATTTGGGTTTGATGGCACACCGATTGAGGTCGCAGTGAAATTAAAGGAGCGTGATGATGCTTAATATACCCAACGCTTTAACTTTACTAAGGGCGCTTGGGGTGCCTGCATTTCTATATACCTTTTTAGTCTTAGAAAGGCCCATTCTTAGTTTTACAATAATTGCCATCGGCGCTTTAACAGATTATCTGGATGGAAAGATTGCTCGAGCCTTAAATCAAACCTCTGAGTTTGGTGCCAAGTTTGATCCTGCCGTAGATCGGTTCTATATAGCTGCAGTGATTATTGCGCTTGCTGTTAAAGAGTTCCTGCCATGGTGGTTAGTAATCTCAATTATCACCAGAGATTTGATTTTGCTGATGGTAGTAATCTTGCAACGGCTAAGGGGTGTGCCTTTTTTGTCGGTTTCCTATTTAGGCAAAGCTGCCACCTTTAATTTGCTCTATGCATTTCCTTTCTTACTTCTGGAAGATGTGTCGGTTATCGGACCGTTTTGCTATCTAGTGGGTTGGGCCTTTGCCATTTGGGGAATGAGCCTGTACTTTTACACAGGTATTGAGTATTTGATCAAAGGCATCAAGAGCTCGATAAAAGGTAGATAGGGGAATCATGTCATCGGTACCTGCAGAACTTCGCTACACAAAAGAGCATGAATGGATTCAAGAGCTATCACCAACTAAATTCAGAATTGGAATTACCGATTTTGCACAAGCTGCTTTAGGTGACATTGTTTACATTCAACTTCCTAAGACGGGTGCTGAGATTAAAGCCAACTCTGTGTGTGGTGAGGTTGAGTCAACCAAATCGGTATCCGAGATTTACGCACCAATTACCGGAAAAGTTGTAGCGGTAAATGAAAAACTAGATTCAAATCCAGAAACCATAAACTCCGATCCATACGGAGCCGGATGGATTGCTGAGATCGAGATTGCATCGGCTCCGCTGCAGGATGTTCTACTTTCTGCTGCTGATTATCAAAATCTAACGGCTTGACCCAAGCCAACTAGGGCAATAGTGTGAGCCTCTAGTTGAAGGTAAATGAATGGAGGAGTGATGGCTGATAAAGCAACCCCGCCAAAGGATTTAACCTCCACTCTTAACATGCGTCAATTAAGGGCAATCCCACAAGCCCAAGTGTCCGATGAGGTTTTCAAATCACTATCTGATGAACAACGAAATGTTTTGAACAATCTACCAAAAGGTCAAGGAATTCTCTTTGTACTAAAAGGTGCGGGTGTTGGTTCAAGATTTCTGCTCGATGCGGCTGAAACTAAGATTGGTCGGGATGTTAATAATGAGATACACCTCGACGACATTACTGTTTCAAGATCCCACGCTTTAATCACCAAAAATGATGGATATCGAATCAAAGATCTTGGAAGCTTAAATGGAACTTATTTGAACGCGATAGCCGTTCGAGATGCTCAAATTCAATCAGGAGATGAAGTACAAATTGGTAAATTTCACCTAACACTTTTCATAGGGGATAAGTAATGAATGTTCCAGCACGGGCATATCTGAGTATTGGTGAAGTATTATCACGATTACGCACTGAATTTTCTGATATTACGATCTCAAAGATACGGTTTTTAGAATCAGAAGGTTTAATTGAACCGCAACGAACACCAAGTGGTTATCGTAAATTTACAACCAATGATTTAGAAAGACTCCGTTTCGTATTACTTGCCCAACGTGATCAGTATTTACCATTAAAAGTAATCAAAGAGAATTTAGATGCGATGGACCGTGGTTTGGTTCCAGCAAAAGTTGTCGGAGGAATTGCTTCTCCTAGATTAGCTTCCAATGAGGGAGTACTTACTGCTGAACAATTTAATACCGAAAATGATCTTCGCTTAACCCGCGCTGAGTTATTATCTGCAAGTAATCTCACAGAAGATCAGTTAGTTGAGATTGAATCATATGGTTTGATCACAATTCGCGGACGTCATTATGACTCAGACGCTCTTGCGGTTGCCAAAGCAGTTGCAGAGATTTCAGCCTTTGGTATCGGCGCCCGCCATCTTCGCGCTTTCAAAACTGCCGCAGATCGTGAAATCGGTTTAGTTGAACAGGTAACAACTCCACTGCTTAGGCAGAAGAGCACGGAAGCTAAAGCAAGAGCTGAAGAGGTTGAACGAGAATTAGCATCACTATCAATACGACTACATGCATCTTTGGTGCGTGCTGGTTTACATCGCAGTAAATAACTTAGTAATAAATGAGTACTTATCATCCAGTTGAGGTTATGGGCGTGCGAGTTGAGATGCCATCAAATCAACCAATTGTTTTGTTAAAAGAATTAGATGGTGTTCGCTATCTGCCTATCTGGCTAGGTGCCGTTGAGGCAACCGCAATAGCTTTTGCTCAACAAGAGGTTAAACCACCGCGACCTTTAACCCATGATCTTTTCAAAGATGTAATTGGTGAATTAGGGGCAAAACTAAACACTGTCTACTTAACCGAACTTCGCGATGGAATCTTTTATGCCCAGTTGAATTTTGAAGATGGCCCAAAGGTCTCGGCAAGACCAAGTGATGCAATTGCCTTAGCTCTTCGAATGGGGGCTCCAATTCTTGCCAGCGAGGAGCTGCTTTCAGATGCTGGGATTGAGATTCCAGACCAAGCAGAGGATGAGGTTGAGCGTTTTAAAGAGTTTCTTGACCAGATCAATCCAGAAGATTTCCTCGGGTAAGTCCAACTCTAAACCTTTGGTTGAGTTTGGTCGTGTCGCAGAACAATGTTGGTACAGCCATATTCTACAATTAAGCCTTCCCCATAGAATTGAGTCCCCATGAACACCTCATCGGATATCGGCTACCGCGGAGCTACTGCATGTGTTGCCGCTGGAATTTCTTATCGCCAATTAGATTATTGGGCACGTACTGGATTAGTTGAGCCTGGTGTTAGAGGAGCTGCTGGTTCAGGTTCTCAACGTCTATATAGTTTTAGAGATATCTTGGTTTTAAAAATTGTTAAACGGCTTTTAGATACAGGTGTGTCTCTTCAAAATATTCGTACAGCAGTTGAACATTTGCGTTCAAGAGGTGTTTCAGATTTAGAGTCGATCACATTAATGAGCGATGGTGCATCAATTTATGAGTGCACTAGCCCTGATGAAATCGTAGATCTTCTTCAAGGTGGTCAAGGAGTGTTTGGCATTGCCATCGGTAAAGTTTGGAGTGAAGTTGAAGGCTCCCTTTCATTGCTGCAGGGTGAGAGCCTTGAGGATGGATCCCTCGTGGTAAGTGGTGAATCTAACGATGAGTTAGCTCAACGTAGAAAGCTTAAAGGCGCTTAAACCAACTAAAATGCTTCCCTAGACAACAATCAATTTGGGGGAGTGATGGAACATAGATCTGATTTCGTAGATCGCCATGTCGGTCCTAATCATTACCAAATTCAAACCATGCTGTTAGAGCTCGGTTATAAAGATTTAGATTCATTCATTAAAGCTGTTGTGCCAACGAATATCCACATAAAAGGTGAAATTGAGAAATCTGTACCGATCGGAGTTTCTGAGAGTCAGGCATTGAGTGAAATCAAGAAACTGGCCTCAAAAAATATAATTAAAAGAAATTTCATAGGGGCTGGGTATTACGGGACGAAAACTCCGGCAGTTATTTTGAGAAACGTATTAGAAAATCCTGGTTGGTACACCGCATACACTCCTTATCAACCTGAAATCAGTCAAGGAAGATTAGAAGCAATCTTTGCATTTCAAACAGCGGTCACAGATTTAACTGGCCTTGCAATTGCCAATGCCTCCATGCTTGATGAAGCAACTGCTGCTGCTGAAGCGATGACTTTGGCCCGCCGAGTATGGCAAGGAAGTGATGATGCTACTTTCTTAATAGATTCGGAGTTACATCCTCATGTTAAAGCGGTAATTCAAACACGTGCAAAACCTCTTAAAATTAAGATTATTGAAAGTGATTTCAAAAGCTTAAACATCACAGGTGAGATCTTTGCTGGTTTAATCGCTTATCCAAATTCGTCGGGCGAAGTAAAAGATATTCAGCCAATCATTAAGGCAATTCAAGACAAGCAAGCCTTAGCAATCGTTGATTGTGATCTTTTGGCACTAACTATTTTCAAGTCACCGGGGGAGTGTGGAGCCGATATTGCAGTTGGATCAGCTCAAAGATTTGGTGTGCCGGTCGGATTTGGCGGGCCTCACGCAGGTTTCATGTCGGTACGAACAGGATTGGAAAGATCTCTACCTGGCAGATTAGTGGGTCAATCTGTTGATACTCATGGCAATTTGGCCTTTAGATTGGCTCTACAAACCCGTGAGCAACATATTCGACGTGATAAGGCCACTTCAAATATTTGCACAGCGCAAGTTTTATTGGCCGTGATATCTGCTTTCTATGCGATGTGGCATGGGCCATCTGGACTTAATGCAATTGCAACTCAGATCCAGAAATTAGCGTTGAATTTCAGGTCATCTTTGAAAAATACTGGATACCAAGTAGACGGGTATGAGATTTTTGATACTGTTTTAATTCATACCGATAAAGCCGGTGATTTGTTCGCTGCTGCTGATAAAGCGGGCATGAATATAAGGTTAATAAGTAATAATCAAGTAGCTGTAAGTTTTGATGAGCAAAGCAGTGAAGAAGACTTACAGGATTTGCTCAAAGTGTTCAAGGCAGAGATCATTAATGCCAAAGCTAGCTCAACTAGATTTGCTAGAACCACAGCGTATTTAACACATCCTATTTTTAATACATATCATTCAGAAACCTCAATGTTGCGCTATATCAGGACCTTATCTGATCGAGATTTAGCATTGGATCGAACAATGATCCCGCTAGGTTCATGCACGATGAAACTTAATGCAACCTCCGAAATGATTCCTATTACCTGGCCTGAATTCAATTCGATTCATCCATTCGCACCGGTCGAACAAACCCAGGGTTACGTTGAACTGATTGAATCACTGAGTAAATGGTTAACTTCCGTAACTGGCTATGACGCAGTTTCACTTCAACCTAATGCTGGATCGCAGGGAGAGTTTGCAGGTTTGTTGGCAATTCGAAATTACCTAGATAGTAAAGGTGAACAGAATAGAACCATATGCTTGATTCCTTCTAGTGCGCATGGAACTAATGCTGCAAGTGCTGTTATGGCAGGCATGAAAGTTATTGTTATAGCTTGTGATGAAAATGGAAACGTGAGTTTAGAGGATTTAAAGAATAAGATATCTGAATATAAGAGCGAGTTAGCAGCGCTAATGGTTACTTATCCTTCCACACATGGTGTATTTGAATCAGCGATATCTCAAATTTGCGAGATGATTCATGATGCTGGGGGACAGGTATATGTTGATGGAGCAAATCTGAATGCCCTCGTTGGTGTTGCAAAACCGGGAAAATTTGGTGCAGATGTTTCTCATTTGAATCTACATAAAACATTTTGTATTCCGCATGGTGGTGGGGGTCCAGGGGTAGGACCTGTGATCGCTCGATCTCATTTAGCACCATTTTTACCAAATCATCCAGCAAACAAAGCTGCTGGTCCTGCCACTGGTCCAGGTCCTGTTTCAAGTGCTCCTTTTGGTTCTGCCTCAATTCTTCCGATTTCATGGATGTATATACGAATGATGGGTGGATCAGGATTAACTAAAGCCACAGAGGTTGCAATTTTGTCAGCAAATTATCTAGCAATGAAATTAGAGCCATCTTTTCCAATTTTGTATAAAGGCCAAAACGGGCATATAGCTCATGAATGTATTATCGATATAAGAGAGTTAACCAAAAAAACAGGCGTAACAGTAGATGACATTGCTAAACGTTTGATGGATCACGGCTTCCATGCACCGACAGTGAGTTTCCCAGTAGCTGGAACAATGATGATTGAACCTACCGAATCCGAAGATGTTAGAGAGTTGGATCGTTTTATATCAGCAATGGAAAGCATTAGAGGAGAGATTGCAGAGATCGAAGCAGGCGAGATAACCATCGAAGAATCTGCATTGCGTTTTTCACCTCACACCATAGGAGATCTAGTCAGGGATGATTGGGATCGCAAATATTCACGCGAAAAGGGAGCATTTCCGACTGGTGAAGCATTTGGTATCGGCAGAAATGGAAAGTATTTGCCAACTGTTGGTCGTATTGATGGTGTTTACGGGGATAGAAATTTGGTATGCAGTTGCTTGCCGATCGAGGAGCTTGCTTCTAACTGAGGTTTTTTACTTTACATAATGTAGATTATCGGCGATTAAATATACGCCTAAAACCCCATATCTGGACCCTATAACCGGCCTCCCAAATTATTCCTGGGCTCATCTTTGATTTTCCATTAGTTCTTTCAATGAATGTTATTGGTACTTCTTTGATATTGAAGCCAAGATTTACAGCTTTCATGATTATTTCGATTTGAAAACTATAACCTTGAGTTTCAATTCTGCTTAAATCCAAACGTTCTAGTAATTGCCTTGGTAATACTCGATACCCCGAAGTTAGATCTTTAAAGGGTAATTTAAGAATAAATGCTGCGTATCTTGTTCCAAATTTAGAGATATATCTTCTTCTTTTGGGCCAATTTACAACCTGCCCATCAATCATCCATCTTGTTCCAATTACTAAGTTTTTGGTGCTAGATAAGGCTAGAAGTTGAGGTATCTGCTCTGGCTGATGACTTAAATCTCCATCCATTTGCATGAAATAATCATAACCACGCATCAAACCCCATTGAAAGCCTGCTAAATAAGCAGAGGCCAAACCTTTTTTGTTGTCTTGAGATAGCACAAATACATTTCGATATTTGGCTTCATTCACTAAATCTGCGGTTCCGTCTGGTGAGTTATCGTCAACCACGAGTACATCTAAGTGGAATTGATTAGATACTGAATCTCTCATTTTATCAATTCGTTGGATAAGTTGCGCAACAGATTCAGATTCATTAAAGGTAGGTATTACGACTAGAACTTTATACATCCATCTTCCATCTTCTATACCAGAGGGTCATCACTAACAACCCTAATGAAATGATTTCTACCGAATAACCAATTTTTTGAACGTTTGTCCGGCCAGAATATGTTGTTATTTCTTTTATTGATGTGCCAGGCTCAAACTTATCTAAAGAATTAGTAACCTTGCCGTTTGCGTCAATAAACGAGGTGATACCGGTGGTAGATACATACGCAACGCCTCGCCCAGATTCAATAGCCCTAACTCGAGCAATGTTTAGCTGCTGATCTAACTGTGGAGTATCACCAAATGTGGCGTTATTTGTTTGGATAACGAGAAAATCATTAACATTTTCTTTGGTGAAACTGTCATTAATCAACTCATAACAGATTAAAGAATTGAATTTCACGCCATTCACATTGAAAGTTATGAATTCTTTACCAGGATAGAAATCATCGACCCTAGTGGCGTATTTTGAAATACTTTCGGCAACTGATCGCAAAGGTAAATATTCACCAAATGGCGTTAAATACCTTTTGCTGTAGGTCTGTGAGATTTTAGGTTCAAAAAGTATTGCTTGGTTATTCAACCCCTGAGAGCTTCTTGTTACCGCCCCAACAAGAATCGGTGTATCCAATTGTTGAGAAAGCTTTTCTATCTGAATCCGAATATCATCATTTCTAAACACATCTACATCAACAGCATTCTCCGGCCAAATTATTAGATCCACTGCAGAAGGAGAGATTGAAAAGGTAGTTTGATTCAAATGACGCATAAATACTTCTCTAGGTTTACTATTGAACTCCAAACCTAAATTAACCACTCCCCCTTGAACTAAAGCGACTTTAATTGGTTTACCTTCAATTACACTATCTGGAATAAAATTGATGGAAGCTAAGATGGCTGTAAGAATTAAGATGTGCTTAATATTTCTTAAAACCACTATAGTGGCAATAACCAATGCCATTCCAGCCAACCCGATCTGTCGATAAACTGAATCATATGGAGAATCATTTTGTGTCAGACTCAAACGACTCCAACCAAATCCTGTAAATGGAACGGTTCGTAACAATAATTCAATGGTTACATAGCTAAGCGGAAATATAAATTGATTTGCTCTGTGGTTTCTTCTCATCAAAAGGGCTGGCAAGATAAATATCAAAGCTTGGGCGAAGCAAAGAATTAGCCAGGGTAAATTTCCAACATAGATCCCGGTCCAGTGCTGAGTAGGAAGAAGTATCGATAACCCAAAAAGATACGAAATGAAAACTCTTTGTTTCAATTGATGCTGTGTTAAAACCCAATACCAACCGGCTAACCCAAAGAAAGCGCAATACCAAAAACCATATGGTTCAAAAGCAAGCGATGCCAATCCTCCAAAAAAAAACACTAGAAAATAATGCATCTAAATCCAACCGAGTGCATTCATAATTCGATCAACACTAGTGCCAAGTCCAAACTCTTCTTTTATATCTTGAATTTTCTGCGTGTCCAATGGTTTGTTCGGTAAATCGATTTTCATTTCAGGTATTGAAACATCTGTTGCACAGCCAACCAATTCAGGGGCAATTTTGGCATATTCAGCACTTTCTAGTAATTTTTTTCGGATATTGGTCGTCAGTCTTTCATCATCGTTAGTTGCAGCTTTCATAACCTCATCTAGGTTTGTGAATTGTTTTGCAATTGAAGCTGCTCCCTTCTCACCTATACCTTTAATTCCCGGCAAACCATCTGATGCATCACCTCGAATCATTGCGAATAATCCATATCTATCGCCTGGGATTTCATACTTTTGCTCAATCCACTTTAAATCTACCAAATCATGGTTAGCGATACCTTTGGCCAAATAAACTACTTTTACATCACGTTTATCATCTACTAATTGGAACAAATCACGATCGCCAGTAACTATGCGGATAGGCCCTGGTTGATTTACAGCAAAAGTGGCCATCAAATCATCCGCTTCGTAATCATCCACACCCAACATTGGAAAACCTAAAGCTTCCAACAAATCCAAAAGTATGGGTATCTGCGGAGATAAAGTGTCCGGTTCTTCCTCATCACCTGATTCATCTAGCCGGTTCATTTTATAATCTGGAAACAATTCAACCCGCCAGGATGGACGCCAATCTCCTTCAAGACAGGCAACAATTCGATTGGGTTTATATAAATTGATTAATTTCGAGGTCATATCTAGATATCCTCTGATGGCATTCACCTGTAAGCCGCTAGGCGAAACCAATGTATCTGGCATTCCAAAATATGCTCGGTACCATAACGATGCACTGTCTAGAAGCATTAATGTCATACCGCAGCCCCTGAATAAGCAATTACGCCTCGATCAATTTTATTCAATGCTTGATCAATAACTGGTTGAAGATCGGGAGCAGCAGATCGAAGCTGCCTTAATAAGTCAATTATCTGTTTCATGGATCTCACAAAATCACCAACAGTTAGTTCAGTACCTTTTAACACTGAGGTTAGCGAATGATTGCTTGCCCATCGATGAGACGCCCAGCAGAAACCAAAATCAGGTGCTCTCATTGGAACAAGATTATGTTCGCTCTCTATTTCATGTATGTTGCCATATATCTTCGATATTTTTGCCAAAGACTCTTGAACCACACCTCGTGGAATTTTGTCTCCTTCGTCATTTCTTGATTCGTATATGAAGCTTGATATAACTGACACTAAATCTGCCGGTCCAAGCTCATCGAATACTCCAGACCTAATTGATTCAGCTATAAGCAAATCCGTTTCACCATAAATCTTTGCCAGCATTTTGCCGGATTTAGTAATCGTATCGTTTTCAATATATCCAAATTTATTCAAAATTATCTTGATAAGATCAAATCTACGGGCAATAACGTTGGTTCTGGCATTAATTCGATCGCTTAACCCATCAATTTCTCGCTGTAATCTAAGAGCTTTTTCTGTATAGCGTGAGTGGTTTTCTCTGTCAGGACAGGAATGACATGGATGATTTTTCATCTCCTTTCGGGTATAGCCAATCTCCTCCTCAATCTCATGGCGTTTCCTTTTATGACGCTTTCCATCAGTCTCTAAATTTTTAATTTTGCCTCGCATCTGGGCATATTCAGGGAAGTTTCCAAGATGGCAGGTTGAATCCTTATAAAGTGAATCCCTAGTTGTTTCATTTTTTCTAATTTGCTTGGCTAGTCCAACTACTGCTTTGTCAGCTTGAAACTGCGCTAAAGAAGATTCCAAAGAAGTTCTAGCTCGCTGAGACCCGAATTGAGATATCAAATTAATGCTCATGTTATAAGTGGGTTTGAATGAACTTTTCAAAGGATAAGTTCGCGTTGAAGCTAATCCCCCAACAGATGTTGAATCCAAATCATTGTTCCATAAAATTACTGCATTTCCTTCTATGTCGATACCACGTCGACCTGCGCGACCAGTTAATTGGGTGTATTCACCCGGGGAAATAGCAACATGACCTTCACCATTCCATTTACTCAGTTTTTCAAGAACCACGGTTCTGGCAGGCATGTTTATCCCCAGCGCCAAAGTTTCAGTTGCAAATACCGCTTTAACAAATCCTCTTTGGAATAATTCTTCAACAGTTACTTTAAAGGCGGGAAGTAAACCCGCATGATGTGCTGCGATACCTCGCTCTAATGCGTCTGCCCATTCATAGTATCCAAGCACTACCAAATCTTCTTCGGCCAGATTCTTTATATTTCGGGAAATAACTCTTCGAATTTCAGAACGTTCTTCGGTATTTGTTAATTTCAAACCAGCAGCCAAGCATTGCCGCACAGCTGCGTCACAGTTGTTCCGCGAAAAAATGAATGTGATGGCAGGTAACAGACTCTCTCTATCAAGTTTTTCAATTATCTCGGGTCTAGATAAAGGTCTTGGGCCCTTAGGTTTATCTCTCCAATTCCCTTTTACTTGGCGATAAGTATCTCTCTCCAGACGAGTTAGTTCAGGATTTAACCTTAGATTTTCTCCAAAAAGATCGAGCAAACGATTACCAAACAGAACATGTTGGTACAAAGGAACAGGTCTAATTTCACTAACAATAATCTCAGTTTCACCGCGTACGGTTTGAAGCCATTCGCCGAATTCTTCAGCATTTGAAACCGTGGCTGATAGGGAGATGACCTGCACTGCCTCAGACAAATGGATGAGGATTTCTTCCCAAACGGCTCCCCTGAATTTATCTGCTAAATAATGCACTTCATCCATCACTACATATTTCAAATCTGAAATGGTTGGAGAGTTTGAATAAATCATATTACGCAAAACTTCTGTAGTCATTACTACGATTTGAGCTTCGGAATTGTTTGAAACATCACCTGTGAGTAAACCAATTCGATCTTCACCATATTTTTGGCAAAGCTCCGAGTATTTTTGGTTACTCAGTGCCTTTATTGGAGTTGTATAAAAACACTTGCCAGAAGAATTGATCACCAAATCAACAGCAAACTCGCCGACAATTGTTTTTCCAGCTCCTGTTGGCGCCGCTACCAATACTCCCTTGCCTTGCTCCAGTGCATGACAGGCTTGAATCTGGAAATCATCTAACTCAAATGGGAAGCTTTCGGAAAATTTCCTTGTTTTAGGAAACTTAGATATAGTTTTTGCTCGCACATAATTCTCTGATGGTGTTAAGGTCATACAAATAACCAGGTACTCAAACTATTTTGAATGTTTTGAATACGAATTGGCGGATCATCTATATATTCACCATCGGCAAAAGCCTTGGTATTACCCGATATAGACACTTCTTTTCCACGGTATACATCAATCTTTGGATGAGGTATGTGTTTACCAAAGAACACCTTTGGGAAAATAGTTAATAAAACAAGTTTTGAAACCGGTCTTACCAGTAGAACATCAAATAGGCCATCGGAATTAGATGCATTGGGGCATATTCGCATTCCCCCACCATAGGTTTTACCGTTAGCAACTGAAAGTAGCATCGCATCTTGTTCAATTATCTTTTCATCAATAATCAAACGATAGGCTATGGGCTTGAAACGAGCTAGAGTTAAAATCGTTGCAATGGTGTATTTAGATTTACCTTTTGGCCATTTGATTTCATTAGCTTTACTATTAACTAGAGCATCAAATCCAGTGCTAAGAACTTGCACGAACCAATGCTTGAGCACATTGCTTTCAATCAATCCTAAATCGATTGAGTCAGGTTTAGTCTGATACAGATTCCAGAATATTTCCTCGGTACTTTTCCGATATGCGCCAACAGCTCTTGCGAAATCATTCCCTGTGCCTGCAGGTAAAACACCCAGAGATATTGGTTTCTGAGCTACATACTGAACACATAAATTAACAAGCCCATCTCCCCCCACGGCTATTAAGGCTCTATATTCGGGGTTTAAAAGCTCTACATTCAAATCTCTCTTTGTATCCTCAGCGGATTCTTTATCCACTACCTTATACCGAACGCCATTCTCTTTACACAAATCTATAAATTTGCTCGCTCTTCTTCTAGCATGCCCTTTGCCTGATTTTGAATTTACTACAATCAAAAACATTCAAATATTTTCAGGTTTATCGATAGGAGTAGCCCCAATATCTGTCTTTTGCCCTTTTGATTTTCGTTTATCCATTAATACAGCAAATAAACCGCTTGCAAAATAGATAAGGCACAAGGGAATCGCAAGTAAGGTCATAGTAATCGGATCTGGAGTTGGAGTAAAAGTTGCGGTGAAAAGAAAGCACATGAATACGGCTATTCTCCATGGTTTTAAAATTGATTTTCCAGAAATAACACCAAGAAGATTCAAAGCTACCAAGAAAAGTGGCAGTACGAAAGCTAATCCAAATATTAATATGAGTCTTAAAACAAAGTCTAAATACTCATCAAACCGCACAAGGTTGCCAAGATTATCTGGGGTAAAACCAAGAAGAACATCAACAGCATGAGGCAAGAGCAAATACGCTAGTAAAGCTCCTGTACCAAAGAGTGGTGTAGCGATACTTGCAAAGAAAAGGGCAATTTTTCTCTCTTTCTTATGTAAAGCTGGTGTTACAAAAGACCATAATTGATATATCCACACAGGTGCCGACAAAATAACTCCGGTAAGTAATGAGATTTTTACCTGAAGATTGAATGGACCAAGAATTCCATTAACATACAAGTCACCACATTGACCTTCCGAAGGTTGATTAGCAGCTCCTAGATCGCAAAAAGGCATTGTTAACAATCTAACTATTTCCTGGTAGAAAAACCAACCGATAATTGCAAATAGAAAAATGCCCAAAATCGCTTTGAGGAGACGACTGCGAAACTCTTTGATGTGATCTAGCAGTGGCATTTTGCCGCCACGCTTCTTACTCATGCTGTTTATTTATCAGAACTTGGATCTGATTTTTTATCCTCTTTTGAATCATCCTTATTCATTTCCTGAACTTCACTCTTGAATATGCGCAATGATCTGCCTAATGAGCGAGCAGAATCAGGAAGACGCTTAGAGCCAAAAAGAACTAAGAAGACAACTGCTAGTACCAATAAATGCCAAGGTTTCAATGAATTCATGTGGAAATACTACCTCAATCCAACGCGGTTTTTGCGTAAAAAGAAATCATCTTAGACGCGGTTTCTCTCGCCCATGATGCCAATTCTGGAGGTGAGATAACTTGGATACCGGGGGCATTACTAACAACTGCTCGCTTAATCCAGTCCATGCTTCGTACTTTGAGAATTACCTTAATTCCACCTGCGATCTGTTCTTGAGCAACAATTATCGAAGAGTTCCTCTCAACAAAGAACAAATGTTTCTCATCCACAACGATTTCAACCTTAACCAGTTCTTCTTCAGCCATGCTAGAAAATGTATCACTGTTTTCCCCGATCTCGCACGAAATGATATTTGACAGCTTAAACACTTTCTCGATGCGTGCAACCGGATCATATGCCACCAAATATGCTTGCGCATTCTGCAGATACATTCTTAACGGAGCGATAGATCGAGCTTTTTGTTCATCTTTACTTTCAGAGTTGTAAACAATCTTCAAATTTTGTTTCAATTTTATTGCCTGATTAATACTTTCAAAATACTGAAATGATTTCTCTTTTTTGATTATCACCTCAACATTTGGAATTGATTTGTTAATCTTGCTCAATACCTGCAAGACCCTCGCTTGGTAATCGGGATTATCAGGAATCAAACTTTTTAAGATCTCTAGCCCTAAAACAACAGCAACATGCTCAGTCTTAGAGAAATTTCGAGGCTTGGTCAGCACTTGCGGATCAATTACGCTAACTACCCCGTCTTCAAACACCAAATCAATAAGATCGTAAGGTGTATAACCAGGCAATCCACACATGAAAATAAGACTTAGATCTTCTTCTATCTGTTTTACAGAAACCGAGAAGTATTGAGCTAATTCAGTTGTACTCACACCAGGATTTTCTAGAACATATGGAATCAAATCCATAGCACGTAATGCGCGATTAGATGTCGGGTTAACCATTTGCCAACCCTTGCAATCGATTCAAAATTTCATCTCGTAAATCATTTGGAGATATCACTTTGATACTATCGAGATACCAAAGTACTCGCTCAATCATCTCTTCTTGACTATTAAAATTCACTCTCATTAAATCCCATTCTTCATCAATCTCTGTTACTGAAAACTGATCACGCAAGGACAATGCTTGATTTTTACGTACCATAATTTCCGCTGTCGCCCCCTCTGCCCTGGAAGAGTTTTGTATGAAGGCTCTGAGGTCAAAATCTTTAGGCTTGAGAAATGAATTACTATTGCTTAACAGCGTGAAATCCCCTTGAATGCGAATTAGCTTAAATTGTTTAACTGTTCCATCATCTTGAGCAACTAAATACCAGAAACCATTCTGCGTAAATAGTCCATAAGGTTTAACCTGTCTCATTGATCCTTTATACCTAAACCGCAATTCAATTTGCTTATCAACTGCTTCAAAAATGGCCGTAAGTATTTTGGCATCTTGATTATCTAAAATCGAACCTGGAAATATTTGATCGTTATTGATTGGTCCGGATATGGAATGTATTTTAAGCAACGCTGTTTTAGCATCTTCTCCTAGCTCCGAAGAGCTCCATAGGTTTGCCGCCATATTGAGAAGCACCAGATCATCATTTGTAAAATCATCGGCGTTGATCTGAAAAGTATCGGATGCAATTAAGTAACCCTGTTCATCATCGAAAAAGGGATCTAAAGCCTTAACTTCAATTTGAATTCCAAGATTTCGCAATTCGTCTTTGTCGCGCTCAAACATACGCTCCATGGATTCGGCGCTGCCGCTGTATCCAGCTACAGTATTAAAAATCTCAGATTTTGAAAGATATCGCTTGCTTGCTAAAAGTGCGAGCGTCAAATTAATCAAACGTTCAGTTTTTTGATCACTCACCCTCCAAGGTTAGTCATTTAGGAAATCTTTGCTAATATACGGTGTGCGCATTTCTCATAAATTCCTTGTAGTGGCTATGTCCACGATACTTCTAAGCGCTTGTACTACAGATGGAGGAGTAGATCCCATGGTTAATTCAGCTACCGAAAGCTCAGCCAATCCTGCAGTCAGTGGAGCAAAGGGTGCTAAACCAACAATCTCTGCACCAGCTGGAAATCCTCCAGCAACATTAACGAAAACAGATATTTTTAAAGGAGATGGTAAAGAAGCTGTCGCAACTTCAACTCTTGAAGTTCATTACACACTTATGGCATGGAGCACTGGCGTTCTAGTTGAATCCTCTTGGGATTCTGGACAAACAGCAACATTTCCCTTAAGTGGTGTAATCGCCGGATGGCAGCAAGGCATCCCCGGAATGAAAGAAGGCGGGCGCAGATTGTTAGTTATTCCACCAGATCTTGGTTATGGAGCTCAAGGAGCAGGCGGAGCCATTGGACCTAATGAAACTTTAATTTTCGTTGTTGATTTAATTTCAGTACTTTAATTTATTCAGGCAGATCATAAGAACCCTTAGATGGGCGACGTCTCCTTTGCAAAACCGCCACTCCTGGCGCCATCCTTCTAGCAAAAACTAAAAATCCAGTGTGTCCAATCATTCGATGCTGAGGTCTAACTGCCAAACCTTCATGATGCCATCCTCTGACAATAGTTTCACTGGATTCAGGTTCGGTGAAATTACCACTATCTTTTATTGCTTCAGCAATTCTCGATAATTGAGTTGTGGTGGCAACGTATGACATGAAAACTCCGCCAGGTATTAAAGCATTAGATGCGACATCCATGCATTCCCAAGGTGCCAACATATCTAAAATCACTCGATCGTAACTATTCTCCAACTGCTGCTCCTGAAGGGCCCCAATGCTTAGCTTCCAATTAACCGGTTTCTCACCAAAATAATTCGAAACATTTTTCTCAGATATTTTCGCAAAATCATCGCGAATTTCCACAGAATGAAGAAATCCGTTTTCGCCTATGGCTCTTAAAATCGAGATACTTAAGGCGCCTGAACCTACCCCAGCCTCTAACACTCTTACGCCCGGTTTAATATCTGCTACACCCAAAATCATGGCCGCATCTTTTGGATAAATTATTGTCGCTCCTCTTGGCATCGACAGAACATAATCAGCTAAAAGCGGACGAAAGGCTTGAAATTTCAATTCTCCATTCGTGACGACGATAGAACCTTCGGGAATGCCAACTAATTCATCGTGCTTGAGCATTCCTTTATGAGTATGCCACTCAGCACCAGCGGTCAAAGTAATTGAATACAATTTACCTTTAGCATCGGTCAACTGAACGCGATCCCCGTATTGAAAATTACGATCGCTCATTATTTACCAATCCTACTACCTAAATATGGGTACCAATCCAGTAATTGCTTTAAATCAACTGACGCTAAAGAATCAATAACACGCAGATTTGTACTCGGTTTCATCTCTACTAAATGTGGAATACCAATTACCTGGGCTCCGGCCGATAATCCAGATGCCACACCAGTTAACGAATCTTCAAACACGACACATTTTCTAATGTCAACTCCCAAAATACTTGCAGCTTTCAAATACGGTTCAGGATTTGGTTTGGTGACTGAAACATCATCTCGAGAAACGGTTGCTCCAAAAAAATTCTCTGGAAACCTAGTCAAAGCCGAACGCATCTGACGTCCAGTGCTCGCCGTAACAAGTGCTATCTCGATATTAGCATTTTTGCATTCAGACAAAAGATTTAAAGCATTTGGCAGAAGTTCAAGCTCATTTAAAAGCTTCTGTTCCATGACAAAATCTAAACGTGATCCAAAATACCCAAATGGTTTGGTATTTCCTGTTCTTTCCTGCATATATCGTTCAGTTCTCTCCATAGGACCACCAAGACAATTTATTTGATCCGCTTCATCCCACGTGCTACCAACCTCTTCCATAACCTGTTTTTCGGCCGCTAACCAAAGTGGTTCAGAATCAATTAGAGTGCCATCCATATCGAACAAAATTGCACTCATGATGCGTTGAAATACTTTGCTTCTGGATGATGCAAAACTATTGAAGAGGTTGATTGCTCAGGATAAAGCTGGAATTCATCTGAAAGGGTTACACCAATCCGCTCTGGCTCCAATAATTCAAAAATTTGAGTTTGCTGTTCTAAATCTGGACAGGCTGGGTACCCAAATGAGTAACGAGAGCCTTGATATCCCTGGCTAAAAATCTCATCTAATTTACTAGAATCTTGACCATCTATGGCCAATTCTTCACGAGTTCTAGCATGCCAATGCTCTGTTAAAGACTCCGTTAATTGAACAGAAAGGCCGTGGAGCTCTAAATACTCTCTGTAAAGATTCTTCTGGAAGAGTTCATTGATGGCTCTGCTAATCGATTCTCCCATTGTTACTACTTGAAAACTTACGACATCTATTTCACCGCTACGTCGACTCTTAAAAAAATCAGAAAGACATAATCTGCGATCTCTACTTTGACGTGGAAAAGTAAATCGCACCCTTTCCTGATTCTTCAGTGGACCTTCGTGATGCAAAACAATTAGGTCATTGCCTTCACTTACGCATGGGAAATACCCATACACAACTGCAGAATTTAACCAGCCCTTAGATTGAACTTCGTTTAATAAACTTCTTAACTGTGGCCGCCCTTGTTCTTTTGCCATCTCTTCAAAATCTTTGCCTTTCAATCCCCATTGACCCAAAAATAGAGCTCGTTCATCAAGCATTTGAACATAATCTGCCAGCGCAATACCTTTTACAACCTTTGAACCAAAAAATGGTGCAACCGGAACCGGGGCAAGATCAGAAACATCACTTCTTACAAGATCGATCTCCTGTACCAATCCGGTTTCACGCTTTGCAGTTCTACGAGGTTTTAAAGGGGGCAATTCAACTCCCGCTACACCTTTCTTAATTGCCATTAATAGATCCATTAACTTCAACCCCTCGAATGCATCCTTTGCATATCTAACAGTTCCAGGAAACTGTTCACTCAAATCCTGTTCCACATAAGACCGTGTTAATGCAGCACCACCAAGAACGATCGGCCATTTCTCCGCCATTCCCCTACTTTCTAACTCCTGTAAATTCTCTTTCATAATTACTGTTGATTTGACCAATAAACCAGACATTCCAATTACATCCACATCGTTCTTTATTGCCGCATCGATAATCTCATTAACCGTTTGTTTAATGCCGATATTAACTGTGTCGTAACCATTATTGGACAAAATAATATCTACTAAATTCTTACCTATATCATGAACATCACCTTTAACGGTGGCTAACAAAATTTTTCCCCTACCCTTATCATCAGTTTTCTCTATATGAGGTTCGAGATAAGCCACAGCTGTTTTCATAACCTCTGCAGATTGCAACACGAACGGTAGTTGCATTTCCCCTTTGCCAAATAATTCACCGACAGTTTTCATACCAGACAGAAGATAATCATTAATAATCGTTAAAGCTGGAATTCCAGAAGCTAAAGCAGTTTGCAAATCCTCTGGCAAACCTACTTTTTCACCATCGATAATTCTGCGTTGTAATCTCTCCTCTAATGGCAAAGCAGCCAATTCAGCCGCCCTACTTTCTTTGGATGAGTGAACTTGAACATTTTCAAACAATTCCAAGAATTTAGTTAATGGGTCATAAGTTATCTCGCCTGAATGATCATATTCGCGCCTGTCATAAACTAAATCCAGAGCAACTTTCAATTGTTCAGGAGCTATACGATTCATTGGGGTTATCTTCGATGGATGCACTATTGCTGAATCCAGCCCAGCTTTAACAGCTTCAGCTAAGAATACTGAGTTTAAAACTATACGCGCCGCAGGATTTAGACCAAAGGAAATATTACTCACGCCTAAAGTTGTTTGAACCTCTGGAAATTCTTCCTTTAATAGCCTTATAGCTTTTAATGTTTCAATTCCATCTTTTCGGGTTTCTTCTTGCCCGGTTGCGATTGGAAACGTGAGGCAATCAATCAAAATATCGCAGGTACGCATTCCCCATTTACCAGTTAAATCATTAACCAATCTTCTAGATACTTTGAGTTTCCAATCAGCATCTCGAGCTTGCCCCTGTTCATCAATTGTCAGCGCAATAACTGCCGCTCCGTGTTCAACTACCAAAGGCATAATCTTTGCGAATCTAGATGATTCGCCATCTCCATCTTCGAAATTAACCGAATTAATCACCGATCTTCCGCCCAACTGCTCTAATCCAGCTTTCAAAACCGCTGGTTCAGTGGAATCCAACACGATCGGCAACGTTGAAGTAGTTGCAAATCTAAAAGCAAGCTCTTTCATATCAGCCACTCCATCGCGACCAACATAATCAACTGATAGATCAAGCATATGTGCGCCATCTCGTATTTGATCTCGACCTATTTCTACACAGCTTTGCCAATCTTCTCTCAGTAGGGCTTCTTTAAACGCCTTCGATCCATTTGCGTTAGCTCTTTCGCCGATAGCCAAATAGGTATTGTCTTGCTTAAACCCAACGAACTGATATAACGACGATGCACCAATTTCACGAGTAATACTGCGATTTGAATTTTCTGTTCCATGAATTTGTTTAACCACTTCCTTCATATGGGCTGGCGTTGTACCGCAGCAACCACCAATGAGATTAACTCTGTAGTCAGCTACGAATTGCTTTAATGAGGATGCCAATTCAATTGGCGTTAGGGGATAATGTGCTCCATTTTTACCTAAAACAGGTAAACCTGCATTGGGCATAACTGAAATTCCTACCGATGCTCCTTTGCTCAACACCCGTAAATGTTCGCTCATTTCCGCAGGTCCTGTTGCACAGTTAAGACCGATTAAATCGATACCCAATGGTTCAAGTGCATTCAGTGCAGCACCGATCTCAGATCCCATCAACATTGTGCCGTTAGTTTCAACAGTAACCTGTGCAATCAATACGATATCTTTTTTCGAAAGTTTTATTGCCTCTTGAGCTCCATTAACCGCAGCCTTTGCTTGCAAAAGATCCTGTGTTGTTTCAATAAGCAGCGCATCGACACCACCTTGAATTAAACCCTTAGATGCTGTCGCATAGGCATCCTTGAGATTTTGATAAGTTGTATGACCAAGAGTAGGAAGCTTTGTTCCAGGTCCTAGCGAACCCAATACCCAACGAAGATTACCTGGTGTTGAAAACTCATCTGCTGCCTCTCGCGCTATTTTTGCACCAGCCAAAGAAAGCTCAAAAATTCTATCTTCTATTCCATACTCAGCTAAGTTTGCAAAATTTGCTCCGAAAGTGTTTGTTTCAATTGCATCTACTCCTGCATTCAAATATTCAACATGAACCGCTTTAACGATATCGGGTCTAGTTACATTTAAAATTTCATTACAACCCTCGTGATTTTCAAAATCTGCCAAGGTAGGGTTTTGATTTTGAAGCATAGTTCCCATAGCGCCATCAGCTATAACCACTCGCTTATTAAGAGCCTCGCGAAGGGAATTCATTTAGGTTAGTTTACCTTACTTATATAGCCAACATACCGATCTAAAGAGCTAAACCTAAAGTGGAATCAACAAATCTAGACACTGCTCCGCTTTGGTTAACTGTGCCTGACGATTTTGATTTAATCGACCAGTCGATCAATCTTTTAAGTGCAGATGGGGTATCTAAATTATTGGAGAGATCTACCAACATATCTTGAATTAACTGGTGTGATTCAAATACTTCACTTTGCGCCAGCGCTTGTCTTACTTGGTTTACTTCAATTTGAGATTGATTAAGTAGATCTTCACTCCAACTTCGATCCTCTTGATAGTGACCTTTAAGCAGAGCCCATCTGATCACCATAGGATCAACACCTTGTTCAAGTAATTTTGATACGAAAACTAAATTACCTTTCGATTTGCTCATCTTTTCTCCCTGCAAGAAGATCATCGCGGCATGAACAAATAACTCGGAAAAACTTCTACCATATGCTGCTTTAATTATTTGAGCACTCATAAAATGGTGTGGGAAAATCAAATCAGAACCACCACCTTGTATGGCGATTATTGGGTCACTGATTCCATCATCTAAATATTCACAAGCAATTGCTGTGCATTCAATATGCCAACCAGGCCTTCCAAAACCAAAAGAAGAGTTCCATCCTGGATCATTACCGACATTCGCACTCCAAACCAAAGGATCGAGTTTGTGTTTCTTTCCAGTACGTTCTGGGTCGCCCCCGCGTTCAGCAAATATTTTGACTGCTTCTTCAATTGTCATTGGCAAAGTACTTAAAAATTCTGACACCGCGAAGTAATAGTCCCCTTCTAACGAATAAAGAAAACCATTGCTATCAAGTTTTTTAATGAATTTTTCGATAATAGGAAGGGATTCAGTTACCTTTATGAAATTTTTTGGAGGTATCACTCGTAATGCAGACATATCTGATTTGAATAAATCGATCTGCTGGTTAGCCAAATCCTGCCAATCTACATTGTCTCGTTCGGCTCTTTCTAACAATGGATCATCCACATCGGTTATGTTCTCTACGAAAAGAACATCTAAACCAGCCAAAATTTGATATCGATTAATTAAATCAAAAGCTAGATAAGTTGCTGCATGACCTAAATGAGTTGCATCATAAGGTGTTATACCGCAAACATACATTCTAAAAGTTGCCTTTGAATCGATAGCAATAATGCCATTATTAGAATCCTTTATTTTAAGTTGCGGAAGATCCAGATCTTTGAAAGGAGTGATTGAAATCGAAGGCCAGGCATTCATGAGAGGTAGTCTACTTTTATACCGGCGGCCAAGGAACTGCAGGCCAAGTGAGGCTAGGTTCAGGAAACTTGCGTTGATTAAAAAGTTTTTGGATTCTTACATTGAGAGCTTGAATCTCATCAGGCGTGAGATAGTCCGATAACTTCTCATGCCAATCAGTCTTTAGTAAAGTTTTTAGTAGATCGATCTCTTCTTGATCAAAATCCTGGCCTGCAAATTGCCACAATACAGTCCGTAATTTGTCTTCTTTGTGAAACGCTACGCCATGATCGCATCCAAACAATTTTCCGGAATCATCCAACAATAAATGCCCAAACTTTCGATCAGTATTGTTAATTACTGCGTCAAAAAGTGCCAAACGTCTTAACTGCTTATCTTCTAACTGCCCAAACTCAACGATATCTACTTTATTATCAATTTCTATCCACTGCTGAACCATTCCTATTCCAAATGGTCCATCACGCAAGATTGTGAAAGGTACAACTTGAAACCCTGCTTCATCACTAACTATAAATGCAGATAATTCCCTACTTGCTAAATTTCCATCTTCGAAATCCCACAAAGGTTTTTCGCCGGCTATCGGTTTATAGATAACTTTTATTAAGGGATCACTATCTTCAATCACTGCTTGCAGTGTGGCATTTGATGCATCAACCAATCTCCCAACGATCTTCAAAGGAGCTGTAGAAATCTGTTCCAAATGTAAATTCATCGACGATATCCATTGGCCCTAGGACATAAATGACCCATCGGATCTATTGGTAATGCGCAAAATGCACAGGTTGGTCTTCCTGCGCTTACGATTTCTTTCGCACGTTCACAAAAACCTTTAACCTGCTCGATTTTGAGTTTTACAACAACTAAATCTGGTCCCTCGTCAATATCATCTAAATAGATTTCATCATCTTGACTAGCTGCTTGCAAATTTACATAAATTCGATCGCTCTCCCAGGTGATACTTATAATCCCGACGAGAAAATCAGCTTCTATGGGTAACTCCAGGGGTTTGTTGTCTGTAAATGGTTTCACACTAATTTCTTCCGGTGAAGCCAGCTTGCCCCGCCTGATTTCTCGAATTAATTCTTCGAATCGTTTCGTCAATGCAATTACCTGACCTTTTTCAATTCCGATGGTGTTTATTCCATCATCGGATTTAACTTGCAAGAAAAACTCACGCTGACCTGGTTCACCTATCGCGCTTGCTATAAATCTCGAAGGTTGATCGTGACGATAGACGATTCTTGGCATTACTTAATGTTCCGTTTTGTACGCGCTTGGATCAAATTACCTCCACCAAGGATATTGGTACGGAATGCTTTGAAATTAGATTCTTTTTGAGAGTAATTTGTTTGTAAAACGGTGTGTCCAGATTTAGATATATTTAATGTAGTTATTGAACCTGGTTCAATCACGTAACTTTGGAATTGATTAATTGGCGCATTTACAGCAGATGCAATAAACATTTTGACAATGTCCCCGTGAGTTACCAGTAGTACCGGCTCTTTAGCTTTTGACAATTTTTCAATCATTGCGTCAACTCTAAGGCGCATCTGCCTGAAGCTTTCACCCTCAGGAAATCTAAATTTATCGGGTGAAGACTGAACCGATTTCCACTGTTTGCTGCGGCTAAGAATTTTTAGAGATTTACCACTCCAAGTTCCATAATCCATCTCTAACAGTTGAGGTTCAAAATCAAAACTTATCCGGGGATTCTTTTTCATAAATGGATTTATTGTTTGGATGCATCTTGCGAGCGGACTGCAATACACTTGATTTATATTTAGAATTTCTAGATAGCTGACCAGATTTAAGGCTTGTTTTTGCCCATGTTTACTTAACTTTACCGAATCATCGCGCCCAGCCAGTACTCCCTTGATATTGGCCTCGGACTGGGCATGACGCAGAAGATACACAATCGGCATTTGGCAAGGTTACCGATCTTTTGACCCTCTCGTTGCTACTCTGCCAACCATGGAACGCAGAAAATTGGGTGGAGTATCTATCTCCAGGTTGGGTTTAGGCACCATGACCTGGGGCCGAGACACCGATGAGAATGAAGCGGCTCAACAACTTCAATATTTTGTAGAAGCTGGTGGCAATTTGATTGATACTGCAGCGGTTTATGGAGATGGTGATGCAGAAAGAGTGCTTGGTGGCTTTATAGGAACTTTAGTTAAACGTGATCAATTATTCCTAGCCTCAAAAGCAGGAATTTCTTTCAAGGATGGATCCCGACAGATTAATAACTCCCGCAACGAGTTGATTTCTGATTTGGATAGAACCCTTACCAGATTGAATGTTGAATATCTGGATCTATGGCAAATTCACGCTTGGGATAAAAACACTCCCCTTGAAGAAACTCTGTCAGCACTTGATTATGCAACAGCTTCAGGAAAAGCCAGATATGTAAGCGCATGCAATTTTAATGGTTGGCAATTAGCGCGTTCTGCTACGTTGCAAAATCCTATTTTTGGTAAAGCGGCTCTAATTTCCACGCAAAATGAGTATTCCTTATTGAATAGAAAAGTGGAGGAAGAGGTCATACCCGCTGCAAATGCATTGAATCTTGGTTTTCTTGCTTGGTCGCCTTTAGGGCGAGGTGTGTTAACGGGCAAATATCGCTCAGGAGTTCCATCTGATTCACGCGGTGCCTCACCACATTTTGCAAATTTCGTTGAACCATATTTATCTGAAAGATCAAAGCAAATTGTTGAAGCGGTATGTGTTGCAGCAGATGGCTTGGGATATTCACCTTTGGAGGTAGCACTCTCCTGGGTTAGGGATGCACCTGGAGTTACAAGTGCCTTGATTGGTGCACGTACTGGAGCGCAAATGCGTGGAATTCTTACGGTTGAACAAATAACGCTACCGGATCAAGTTAGACAAGCTTTAAACGAAGTGTCTGCTTAATTAAATATTATCCAAGAAATTCGCTAAGACTCTTACACCAAACTTCAAACCATCAATTGGAACCCTTTCATCAACTCCGTGGAAGAGTGAGAAGAAATCCAAATCCTTAGGTAGCTTCAAAGGAGAAAACCCATATCCAATAATTCCTAAATCATGTAGTGCTTTATTGTCTGTACCACCACTCATTAGATAAGGAACTGGAATTCCTGTTGAATCTTCACTCTGGATTGCGGAGCACATCGCATCAACTAATGGCCCTGCAAAATCAACCTCTAGGGCTATATCTCTAGCGAGAAGTTCAATTTCTATATCTTCGCCCACTAAATCTTTTATCGTTTTAGACAACTGATTCTCATATCCAGGCAAAAAACGACCATCGATAAACGCAGATGCCTCCTGTGGAATAACATTAACTTTATAGCCAGCCTCCAACATTGTTGGATTAGCAGTATTTGAAATCGTGGCACCTATCATTTTTGTTGCGTTACCTAAATGAACCAATAATGGCGATACATCCTTAGGATCGTATTCTTGTTCAGTAACCTCCGCTAATTTCTTGAAAAATTTTGCGTTTGTTTTTGTTTCAAGTTGCGGCCATTCGTAATTTCCGATTTTAGCCACAGCGTTTGAAATTTTTGTTACTGAATTATCACGGTTGATAAAAGAACCATGGCCGGCGGTCCCCTTAGCAGTTAGCTTCATCCACTGGATACCTTTTTGTGCAGCTTCAATCAAATACAAACGATTATCACCAGTAACCGTGACGGAGAATCCGCCCACCTCAGATACAGCTTCACTATAACCATCAAATATTTCTGGACGGTTTTTTACCAACCAACGAGAGCCATAATCTCCAGCAGCTTCCTCGTCAGCGAAAAAAACCAACAATATATTTCTTGGTGGTAAGTAACCCATCCGCTTCCACATTCTTACTGTTGCCAAAATCATTGCATCCATATCTTTCATATCTACCGCGCCACGTCCCCAGATGAATCCATCTTTAATAACTCCACTGAATGGGTCAACTGACCAATCTTCAGCATTGGCTGGAACAACATCTATGTGGCCATGCAACACTAAGCCAGGGCGACTAGGATCTCGCCCCTCAAATTTTGCAACTACATTAACTCGGTTAGGTGCAGTTTCGATTAATTCAGAGGAAATACCCACCTCAGATAACTTCGCTGCAACATACTCAGCCATGGCTTTTTCATCGCCTTTACCTTCACCATAATTAACGCTGGGTATTCGGATCATTTCTTGACATAGCAAAACAGTTTCGTTTTCTAACTCTTCTATCTGATCAGCTGTTAGATCCATGAGCCTATTGTGCTATATATCTTCAATTTCCTTTGAATTAACTTTAGGTTAAAATGGAAAAAGGTCCGGGTGGCGGAATTGGCAGACGCGCTAGCTTGAGGTGTTAGTGCCCGCAAGGGCTTAGGGGTTCAACTCCCCTCCCGGACACCAATATTTGAACTCAAATCAATATGATTGGATTATGAGCACTTTGGGCAATGATCTAATCCGAATTATTCCTGATTTCCCCAAGCCTGGGATTGTTTTTAAAGATATCACCCCACTTTTAGCCAATGCTGATGAGTTTAAAAAAGTATGCAATCAATTTGCACACATAGCCGATCAATCTGAATACATTGCCGGCATTGAAGCTAGGGGTTTTATTTTTGCATCAGCCGTAGCAGCGCTAACCAATAAAGGATTTATCCCAATTCGTAAATCGGGAAAATTGCCGGGCAAGGTAATTTCTAAAATGTATGATCTTGAATACGGTAAATCATCTTTGGAAATACATACTGACATAATCCCCGCAGGAGGTAGGGTGTTGTTAATCGATGATGTCCTAGCCACTGGTGGAACAGCTATTGCTGCCATTGATCTATTAAAGATGGCTGAATTAAACCCCGTCTGCATCGCCTTCTTACTGGAGATTCCTGCTTTAGGGGGAAGATCACGCATCGCCAAGGCCCATCCTGATGTCAAAATAGCAACTATCTTGGCAGAATGACCTAATGGCTGAATTAATTTACTACTGCGGCACAATGGATAGCGGAAAATCAACATTAGCTCTTCAAACTGCACACAACCATAGATCTAGAGGTCGTGAAGGAGTCATCTTCACTAGCAAAGACCGCGCTGGTAAAGGATTGATTTCATCAAGGCTTGGCTTACAGATTGAGGCACTTGAAGTAGATGACGATTTAGATATACACAAATTGATAGTTGAACGATTATCAATAGGTGGGCGAATCACATTTATTATTTGTGATGAAGCGCAGTTCTACACGGCAGAACAAATCGAACAACTTGCAAAAATAGTTGATGGACTGGGAATCGATGTTTACGCTTTTGGAATTTTGGCAGATTTTCGAACAAAGCTTTTCCCAGGCAGTGCCCGCTTAGTGGAATTGGCAGATCGTGTTCAAACCTTGCAGGTAGAAGCACTCTGCTGGTGTGGGGAACGTGCGACTCACAATGCAAGAACAGTAGATGGCAAGATGGTTACCGAAGGAGAGCAAGTGGTAGTTGGTGATGTGAGTACTTCTTCAAAGGTTGCATATGAAGTGTTATGTAGAAGACACCACATGCGAAATGTCACCTCAAAAGTTTCTAATCCTGCCTCTGAACAATCACTACCTTTCAACAATTAATCCCATGAAAACAAAAGGATACGCGGCCCTTTCGGCTAAGAAAGCACTAGAACCATTTAGCTTTGATCGTCGAAATTTAAAAGACAATGATGTTGCATTAGAAGTTTTATATGCCGGTATTTGTCATTCAGATATTCATCAAGCACGAGAAGAATGGGGTCCAGCCATTTTTCCTATGGTGCCTGGGCATGAAATAGTTGGTCGAGTAATTGAAGTTGCCTCTAAAGTAACAAAATTCAAAGTCGGAGATCTAATTGGAGTTGGAGTATTTATAGATTCCTGCCGCAAATGTTCAAGTTGCTCAGCCGGTTTAGAGCAATATTGTGTTGAGGGAATGACTGGCACATACAACACTTACGAGCGAGATGGAATAACTATTGCCTTTGGTGGTTATTGCGATAAATTTGTGATTGATCAAGATTATGCAGTTCATGTTCCATCTAACTTGGATTTATCTGGAGTTGCCCCGCTTATGTGCGCTGGGATCACACTTTACTCTCCACTAAAGAATTGGGGTGCTGGCAAAGGTAAAAAAGTTGGCATAATGGGATTAGGCGGACTTGGGCACATGGGCCTTAAATTCGCTCACGCATTAGGAGCTCATACCACTGTATTTTCACATTCACCAAGTAAAGAATCAGATGCAAAGGCTATGGGAGCAGATGATTTTGTAGTAACTAAAGATATAACTGCTCTTAAACCCATGTATAAATCATTTGATCTGATTTTAAATACAATCTCAGCTGATGTTGACTTAGATCCATATTTGCAATTGCTAAAGCTAGATGGCACATTGGTCGTAATCGGCCTACCAGGTAAGCCTTATGCCATAAATGTTGGAACCTTGCTTGATCAAAGACGTTCCTTAGCTGGATCGATGATAGGAGGAATGGCAGAGCTGCAAGAGATGTTGAATTTCTGTGGAGAACATAACATTGTCAGTGATGTTGAAGTAATTAAATCAGATTACATAAATCAAGCATATGAAAGAACGGTTGCAAGTGATGTTAAGTATCGTTTTGTGATTGATGCAAAAAGCTTCTAAATATACTTATTAACTACAAGCGACAGTAATGGTGCCAAAGCCAGTGCCGGCAATAAGTTAGCAACAGCAATCTCTCGGATTTTAAGCAATCTTAAGGAGATACCTATAAGCAGTACACCGCCTACAGCTGTCATTGCCGCGATCTGATAATCAGCTAAAACCGTACCTAGAAATAATCCAACCCCTGTCCAGAAGAATTGAACAACTCCAACAGGCAAACTAGATAAAGCCACTCCCCAACCTAAGGAAGCTGCAAAAGCTATTGAAGTAAAGCCATCTAAAGTACTTTTCAAAACAAGTTGATCAATTCCAGTGCCCATGCCATCTGAAATACTGCCTAAAATTGCTAGTGGTCCTATAACAAAGATCAAAGATGCCGATACAAATCCTTCAACAAAACTAGAACTATTGTTCTTAGCAAATTTGTCTCTCAATCTAATGCCCAGATTTTCTAATCGATCTTCTAATCTCATCCAATTTCCAATTATTGCCCCACCCAACAATGAAAATACGATTACCAGTATTGGCCAACCGTCAGGCATAGAACTTTGAAGCTCCTTGCTCCAATATGCAGCTAAAGCATCGGCCGCAGAGATAGCGGTTATGCAACCTAAAACATCTGTAATTAAAATTCTAAGTTTGACCCCTAGTTTTTTGCCAATTAATACTCCCAGCAAAGAACCCACAATGATGCTACAAATATTTATTACTGTTCCGATACCTGGAAACATTAAATGAACCTCGCAAAGGAAACTCCACCAAAAATCAAGCAATAAATAGCAAATGGGTAAAGTGTTCTGGTTTTAAACCAGCGGACTAAAAAAGTAACGCTGAAATAGGTAGCTATGAGTGAAACTACTGAACCAAGCAAAATAGGACCAAGCACTGTTTTGGTTTCAGAGGTGAATAATTCTGGCAATTTTAATACAGAAGCTCCAAGTATTACTGGGAGTGAAAGTAAGAATGCGAAATCTGAAGCTACAGAGTGGTTTAATTTTCGCAATAATCCAGCGCTCATCGTTACACCGAATCGACTAATTCCTGCAAATAATGCCAAGCTCTGCCCAAAACCAATTGCCAATGCGGTTTTATTGTTTACTCGCCGGTCAATCTCCGCATCTGAATCATGAAACTCATGTGCTAAATCACGTTTAGATAATCTCTCAGCTGTAATAAGAAGTAAGCCATTCAATGCCAAGAATGCACTCGAATATTCTGGTTTACCAAAAATAGATTGGAAGTAATCTCCTAATACTATTCCTAAAACTCCAACTGGGATCGTAGCAATCACAATGTACGACATAACCTGAAATTGAGTGGATTTATAATTCTTTTCAACAATAGCCCGGTAGGAACCTTTAAATAGCCCAATCCATCTTTTACGAAATACAATAAATAGCGCTACAGAACTTGCCAGATGCATCGCAATAGTGATCAGTAGGTATGCTTGATTTTCTTCGCTAATGAATTCGCGAAAAGATCCACCAACCCAAGCTGGAATCAAGATTGCATGGCCCAGCGAAGATATTGGAAATAGTTCGGTTAAGCCTTGAATAAACCCAATAATTACTGCTTGCTCATAGGTAAAGTTCAATGTTTAACCATTCTTTAGAAGATTCTAAGATAGAGTTTACCAGTGAGCGATAAGAATAATCCTTCAATTTGGATTCAAAAAATTGCAATATTGCTCAAACCCTCAAGAACTATTCCTCACACGCCTTGGAGGGCCGAATCAACCTGGTCATTGGGCTTGGGTAGATATCATTTTGAAAGATTATTAATTCTGATATTTGGATTAACAATTTTCGGTCTAGGCGATGCGTTTTTAATCATGAGTACTCTAGGCAACTCTCCATGGACTGTGTTAGCGGAAGGAATCTCACTCAATACTCCTCTTAATATTGGTGAATCAACCTTTATTATTTCAGTATTCATCCTGCTGCTATGGATTCCATTGCGCCAAAAGCCAGGATTTGGAACTTTGGCAAATATTGTAGTTATCGCTACTGCAATTGAGCTGGGCTTACATGTAATCCCCTCAACAGAGAATCTTTCTCTTCAATTATTTTATATATTTTTTGGAATCACGCTGGTTGGTTTTGGGTCAGCTTTATATATAACTTGTGGGCTGGGTACAGGTCCCAGAGATGGACTTATGACTGGTTTGCACTACAAAACTGGGGTTCGGGTTGGACGAGTTCGCCTAGGCATCGAGATCATCGCGTTAAGCGTTGGTGCCCTTCTGGGTGGGTCCTTGGGTATCGGTACCGCTCTCTTTGCGCTCTTAATTGGCCAATCTGTGGCAATTTCCCTTGGTGTTGTAGACCGGATTACCAGTAAGTAGCGAATAAGGTTGTAGCACTCCCCTCGGTTTGTCGGACCGCATCTGACAACATGTCGAAAACACCATGTTAAAAAAACAGAAGGGTCTATTCCATGCTTGATAGTTTCTTTAAAATCAGTCAGCGTGGCTCAACCGTAGCTCGTGAAGTTCGTGGCGGAGTCGTCACATTTTTCACCATGGCCTACATAGTTGCGCTCAATCCACTCATCATCGGTTTAGCAAAAGATGCTGATGGAAAATACATTGGCGGCGGAGATGCACCTAATCTTGCATTAGTTGCAGCAGCCACCGCACTCATTGCCGGCGTTATGACCATCTTGATGGGCGTAGTCGCTAACTTTCCATTAGCCATTGCAACCGGATTAGGTTTAAACACATTCGTTGCTGTTGGTATCGCCTCTAAAATGACCTGGGCAGATGCCATGGGCTTGGTTGTACTTGAAGGATTAATCATCCTGATTTTGGTTTTAACTGGATTCAGAACAGCAGTTTTCCGCGCTGTTCCAACCCAATTAAAGATCGCAATCTCAGTAGGTATTGGTCTATTCATTGCACTTATCGGTTTAGTTGATGCTGGTTTTGTTCGCAGAACCGGAACTGGACCTGTACCAGTTACATTAGGCGACAACGGAAATCTAGTTGGTTGGCCTGTAGTTGTTTTTGCTTTTGGATTATTCCTTACAATTGCATTAACAGTTAAGAAAGTAAAAGCTGCAATTCTTATTGGAATTGTGGCCGCAACTGCCGCAGCGATTGCAATTGAGTCTGCATTCAAAATTGGACCATTATTTAATGGTGCAACTGGTGAAGTTAACCCTAAGGGCTGGAATTTAAATGTTCCTGCAATGCCTGAATCGGTAGCAGCTACTCCTAAATTCGACATCATCGGAGATTTCAATCTACTCGGTGGATTTGATCGAATCTCACTAGTTGCAGCAGTTCTGCTTGTGTTCACACTCTTGCTAGCAGACTTCTTCGACACAATGGGAACCATGACTGCCATTGGAAACCAGGCTGGATTAGTTGATAGAGACGGAAATGTAGAGGGTGCTAACCGCATTCTTCTTATTGACTCTATTGCTGCTGCCGCTGGCGGTGCAGGATCGGTATCTTCAAACACTTCATATATCGAGTCAGCCTCTGGCGTTGGCGAAGGTGCGCGAACAGGTTTAGCTTCAGTTGTAACTGGAGTTCTATTCCTATTAACCACCTTCTTAGCACCACTAGTTGCCATCATTCCTTACGAGGCTGCAACACCAGCTTTGGTAATCGTTGGTTTCTTAATGATGACTCAGATAAAGGGAATCGATTGGGATGATCTTGGTATAGCAATTCCTGCATTCTTAACAATTATCTTGATGCCATTTACTTACAATATTTCTGTAGGTATTGGAGCAGGATTTGTTTCTTATGTAGTAATCAGATTGTTCCAGGGACGTTCAAAAGAAATTAGCCCACTGCTATGGATAGTAGCTGGTCTATTTATGGTCTACTTCTTGCAATCTCCAATTAATATTTGGACTGCATAAAAAGATCTAAACAAAGGGGCGGACTGAAAGGTTCGCCCCTTTACCATTTAATTTCAGAAATTCCTTGCTTGTTAAGTATTTGATTAACCCTGCTAAATGGTTTGGAACCAAAAAACCCTTTATATGCCGAGAGTGGACTTGGATGAACAGAGGTAATAACGCGATCTGGTAAAAAGAAATCTTTCATCGTAATTGCATGGTTTCCCCACAAAACTCCGATCGCGCCGTTTTTGCCAACATATTCGATGATTGATTCGGTAAACAAATTCCAACCAATATTTAGATGTTGACGTGGTTTCATTGGGTTAAACGTTAAACTGGAATTAAGTAGCAAGACGCCTTTATCAATCCAATCGCTTAGATCTCCATTTGTTCTAACCACACCTAGATCAGATTCCAATTCCTTGAATATGTTTTTCAACGAAGCAGGTAATACTGAGACATTTTTGTTCACTGAAAAAGCTAGCCCCATTGCATGCTCCGGATTCGGATATGGATCTTGACCCAGGATTAAAACTTTGACTTTTTCGGGCGCTAAATTTAAAGCTCTAAATACATTCTTGGGATCTGGCAGGAATTCTTCACCTAATTGCTCTTCAATAGTTTTAAGTAAATTTAAATCAACTATCTTTGACCAAGGTTCTGGAAGGTGCTGTTGAAGGTTAACGGGCACGAGCAAAATACCGACCATGCTCGGCTTGAACAGAAATTGGCAAACCATAGGCAACACTTAAATTCTCATCACTAATGACCGATTCAATTTCTCCTTGAGCGACAGTTTTGCCATCACGTAAAAGCAGCGCATGGGTAGTTCCAGAAGGAATCTCCTCAATGTGATGAGTAACAACTACCGTTGCCGGGGCAAGAGGATCTTTTGAGAAGGTTTCAATTCGTTTCAATAAATCTTCTCTTCCTCCTAAATCCAATGCTGACGCAGGTTCATCTAAGAGTAAAAGTTCAGGGTCTGCCATAAGTGCTCTTGCAATTTGCACGCGTTTCTTCTCTCCATCACTTAAGGTTCCATAAACTCTATTACCTAGCTCTCGAACTCCAAGTGCGGTAAGCAATGCCATAGCCCGGGACTCATCCCATAAATCATATTTTTCTTGCCAACGCCCAAACATTGCATAAGCCGCAGTTAAAACTACATCCATAACTAGTTCATCTGATGGTAATTGATCCACTAATGCGGATGAAGTTAGGCCAATACGGGTTCGAAGTTCAAATACATCTACCTTGCCCAAGGTTTGCCCAAGAATTGATATGGAGCCAGTTGTTGGATGAATAAGTGATGAGCAGATTTGAAGCAGAGTAGTTTTACCTGCGCCATTAGGGCCCAAAACAACCCAACGCTGACCTTCTAACACTTGCCAATCTAAAGGACCCAGAATTATCCGATCGCCCCTTTGAACGCTGATGCTTGATAATTCTAAAATGGCGCTCATAGGAGTGAAAGATACCTCGCCTTGGCTCTGAATATGGTTAATCTGACCCAATGCCGATCGATAAAAACGAGAGCTTTACTGGTCTCATACTTGTTTCCGGCCAAGATAGGCCAGGAATCACCCAAAGTTTAATGAGTACGCTCTCTGAATTTGCCGTCAATATTTTAGATATTGAACAACTAGTAATTCGCGACCGGCTCCTTCTAACAGTGCTAATTACCCTTGATGAAGCTCACGCCGAAGCAATTGCAAGCGATTTAGATCTACTACAAGACAAACTGCAACTAGATATTGCTATCGATTTTGTTCAAACCAATATAAACGAAGATGCTTCAGATAATCTTAGAGTGGTGATAGTTGGTAGTGAAATCAAACCGGTTGGCCTATCTGCCGTTGCATCTGAAATAGCAAGATTGGGTGGAAACATAACGGCAATCAAACGAACTGCGAGAAATCCAGTAATCGCCATAGAGATGAATTTAACTATCCCCAACGATTCAATAAAAAAAGTTCAAGAAGCACTAACCTCCGTTGCTATCAATAATCACATAGATCTGGCTGTTGAACCTGGTGGGTCTTTGCGCCGTTCAAAACGAATCGTAATTTTGGATATGGATTCAACACTTATCGGGCAAGAGGTCATTGATCTACTTGCAAATCACTCAGGCAAATCTGAAGCTGTCTCGGAATTGACTCGCAAAGCGATGAATGGAGAGATAGATTTCAAATCGGCACTCGTTGAAAGAGTGGCGCAGCTTAAAGGTTTGCCGGAGAATATCTTAGAGGTTGTTCGAAAAGAGATTACCTTTACAAAAGGGGCCAAGGTTTTAATAGCCGAATTACATAAGCAAGGTCATAAAGTAGGCGTGGTTTCAGGTGGCTTTATAAACGTGATAGAACCTTTGCTTAAAGAGTTAAATGTAGATTTCTTTCGTGCCAATAAACTTGAAACTGCAAATGGTCAATTAACAGGTAAGTTAGAAGGGCCTGTTATCGATGCCGCCGCTAAGCGAGAAGCTCTTGAAGAGTTTGCAAAACAAGAAAATGTCTCACTTGATCAAACCGTGGCTATTGGTGATGGCGCAAATGATTTGGAAATGATCAAAACTGCTGGTTTAGGTATCGCATTCAATGCAAAACCAAAAGTTGCAGCTTCAGCAAATACCACTCTCAACACTGCCGATTTATCTGCAGTACTACTTTTAATGGGGATATATATTTAGTACTTAAAATGCTCTTCGGCAGATTTGCGCAACAGCTGCACCATATTCTCAGGATCAGCTGATCTATAAACTGCACTCCCCGCAACAAAACAATTTGCTCCCGCACTGGCAGCTTCTCCTATTGTTTCAAGTGATATTCCACCGTCCACCTGAATTAATGGTTTACCACCCTTCATTAATTCAATTCTAGAGCGAGCAGTTTTAACTTTATCCATTTGTTCATGCATGAATGATTGCCCACCAAAACCAGGCTCCACAGTCATAATTAATAAAAGATCAATCTGCTCGATAAAAGGCTCTACCAAAGAAAAGGGTGTACCTGGCTTTACTGCTACTCCAACCTTCGCTCCATTTGATTTCACATCAGAAATTGTCTGCCCGATATTTTTAGCCGCCTCTAAATGAAATGTTACTGATACGCAACCTGCTTGAGCGTATCTAGGAGCGCTAACATCTGGATCCGCAATCATGAGATGAGCATCTACTGGAAGATCTGAAAATGCAATTATCTCCTTGGCTCGTTGGAAATCGAATGTAAAATTCGGAACAAAAATATTGTCCATAATATCTAGGTGTAGCTGATCTGCACTTTGGGATACTTTCGCAATCTCATTAGCCAAATCATCAAAATTAGCGTTTAAAATACTTGGGTTAATCAAAATCTTATTCTTCATTAATAGCTAACCGTTTTTCCTGAGCAGCACCATAAACATGGAATCTGAACCATCTCGATGAGTCCAAAGCTGAACCGAACCATCATTTTGCAATCCTTCTTTATGGAAACCATTCTGATCCATAGTATGAATTTTCATATCAGGATGCTCTGAAAGAAAATCTATCACTTGGCCTTTAGTTTCAGCCAGCAAGGGAGAACATGTCACGTAAGCAATAATTCCATTAGGCGCAAGAAGTTGATAGGCGCTCTTCATCAAATTCCGCTGCAACGGGATTAACTCTTTAAGATCTGCTAAAGATTTTCGCCAACGGGCTTCCGGCCTACGCCTTAACGCACCTAATCCCGTACAAGGGGCGTCAACGAGGATTCGATCGAATTTATGATCAAAATTCTCTGAGATTGTGGCATCGAATGAAACCACTTGATTATTGTTAACAACACGTTTAACAAGTTCTGCCCGATGCGGCACTGGTTCATTTGCAAGAAATTTTGCAGAAGGATCTTTATCTAACAGAAA